>Ga0182745_1000064_pt1 | contig 153157 bp, 106 predicted proteins | sample eDN3rd30CKraftBY_FD_128523 | JGI IMG/M metagenome (GOLD analysis project Ga0182745, IMG submission 128523) | Enriched backyard soil microbial communities from Emeryville, California, USA - eDNA 3rd pass 30_C Kraft BY (version 2) (version 2) | ecosystem: Environmental > Terrestrial > Soil >...
GACTTCAAAGCGCACTGGAGCCTATCGCGAAGCCCCCTCCGAACCCCGGATCAGTTTAGAACTCCCCTAAAACCAATTTTTATCAGGCCAGGTTGGGGGTGAGGGGCTCAAGAGCAACTCGCTTCCGGTGGCTCACACCACCGGCAACGTATCTGTCGGCCCTGAGTCCGCGTTCAGCCTCCCGCCTTCCCCCCCGCAACCCGCAACCCGCAACCCGCAACCCGCAACCCGCAACCCGCAACCCGCCTCCGTCCTCCCGCAACCCAACAACCATTACCGGACGCGATAGCCGATGGTGCGGAGCAGTTCTGCTACGCGGTCGCGGTGGTCTCCTTGCAGCACCAAGTCGTCGCCTTCGCGGCTTCCGCCGGCTCCGCACGACGACTTGAGTTTTGCTAACAAGTCCGGCAAGTCGGTGGCTGCTGCGGACAAACCGGTCACGATCGTCACCGTGCGTTTGGCCTTCCGCTGTTCGACGCGCACGCGGGCGAGCTGTTTTTCAGGCGGCGACCACTGGGGTGCTGGCGGCGCCGGCGGCGGGCAATGGCATTCGCTCAGCGGCTGGCCACAACGATCGCAAGTCGGCGGCAGGTCCCATTTCGTTCCGGCAAATAAGCCCACGTCGTTCCTTTCTTAAGTTGTTGCATTGGTCGCCGATCGCGAGTGTCGCCGATCGGAGCCGGTTGTCGCCGATACCGGCAGACGGCGGCGAACTCGCCGCCGCAGTAAGCACCCACTTTGTCGCCTCCAAGCCCTGTTCGACCGGCGGAGCGGTCGACCACCTTGCGCCAAATCCGTTAGAGCTTCGCCACTGGATCGGCTACAATGGAGCATGAACATCCCTTCCGCGGCGGATTCGTCGTCTCCTGCCACCCGCCTGTCTGATCGATCTTCTCCCATCACCCCCGTTGGTCACGTATGAACCGTTTGGATCATCCCACCGGCCGGCCCCGCCTCATTCGCCTCTTCAGCTTCCTGATCGCATCGCTGCTGGGTTTCAGCGGGTCGAGCGATCCAGCGGCGTTTGCCGATGAAATCCTGACCGCGCAGCCTGCCCCGGCGGGCGATGAGACAGCAGTGATTTACAACCGCGACATTCGGCCGATTCTGGCGGAAAACTGCTTCGCTTGCCATGGTCCCGATAGCGGCTCGCGCGAAGCCGGCTTGCGTCTGGACCAGCGCGAGGCGGCGATTGAATCTGGCGTGTTGGTCGCGGGCGATCCGGAGGCAAGCGAACTCATTCGCCGCATCAACTTGCCGGAGGATGAAGACGAAGCGATGCCGCCGCCGACCGGACACAAGCGGCTGAGCGATCACGAAAAGGAACTGCTCACGCGGTGGATCGCGCAGGGTGCGGTGTACCAACCGCACTGGTCGTTCATCACCCCAGCGCGGCCGGAGTTACCACCGGTGTCCAACCCGACTTGGGCGCGCAACCCGATCGACCATTTCATTCTTGCTCAGCTCGACGAGGCTGGTCTGACACCGGCGGCCGAGGCCGATCGGCGGACGCTCGCCCGCCGCGCCGCGCTCGACTTGACCGGCTTGCCGCCGACAATCGAGCAGCTCGAAACGTTTGTTGCGGATGATTCACCTGAAGCGTACGAGCGGTACGTCGACCGGCTGCTGGAATCGAAACGCTATGGTGAACACCGCGGACGCTACTGGCTCGACTATGCCCGCTACGGGGACACACATGGGATCCACTTCGACAACTACCGCGAGATGTGGTCTTACCGCGACTGGGTGATCGAAGCCTTCAATCGCAACCTGCCGTTCGATCAGTTCACGATCGAGCAGTTGGCCGGTGACCTGTTGCCCGAGCCGGATCTGGACCAGTTGGTTGCGACCGGCTTCAACCGCTGCAACATCACGACCAACGAAGGGGGCGTGATTCAGGAAGAGTACAAAGTGCTCTACGCTCGCGACCGGACCGAGACGACGAGCCTTGTCTGGTTGGGGCTGACCACCGGTTGCGCGGTCTGCCACGACCACAAGTTCGACCCGATTTCGCAGCAAGAGTTTTATTCGCTCTCGGCGTTTTTCAACAACACGACTCAGCCGGTGATGGACGGTAACGTGCCCAACACGCCACCGATCATTCCGGTACCGCTGAACGAGGATCGGGCGCGGTTCAGCGAACTGAAGTCGCTGATCGCGGCCGCAAAAGGTGAACGCGATTCAATCCGCAGCGGTGAACGTGCGCGGTTCGATGGCCAGGCGGCTGAACTCGATGCGGACGCGATCGCGGCGGGTGTGAGCGATAACGGGCTGCGGCTGCAGAGCTTGCTCGGCGAAGGTGCGGGGCCAGCCAGCAGTTGGTTGATCGACGGCAAGCCGCGGCTGCGCATCACAGACCAGCCGCTCAAGTGGGGTACGGGGCATGTCGCTCCGGCCGCGCTGGAAATCGGCACCGGATCCGTAGTCACCTACGGTCCGCTCACCGGCGAACTGGACCGGGAATACGACCAAGCGTTCTCCTATGGTGCTTGGATCCAACTCAGCGACGACAACACCGGCGGTGCCATCATCGCGAAAATGGATGAGGCGAACGAGCACCGCGGGTTCGACTTGTGGCTCGAAGGCAACCGGATCGGCGCGCACATCATCCACCGCTGGCCTGAGAACGCGGTCAAAGTCACGACCAATACGGCGCTGCCGAAGAACCGGTGGCAGCACGTGTTCATCACCTACGATGGATCCGGAACAGCCGATGGTCTGCAGATCTTTGTCAACGGGCTGCAGCAGAGCGGCCGTAACGTCACCGCGCGATCGCTCTCGGGGACGATCCGCAATCAGGTGCCGCTGAAGATCGGCAGCCGCAGCAGTGGAGCGATAGCGGCCGGGACACGAGTCAATGATGTGCGTTTCTACGACCGTGCGCTCGCCCCGGAAGAAGTGGCCTCAATCGCCGGATCGACGCGTGCCGCTTACCTGGCCGCCCAGCCGCAAGCCGCACGCACGGCCGAACAGACTGAAGAACTGTTCGGTTGGTGGCTCGATCACCAGTCGCCGGCCTACCGTGACGTCGCGACGAAGCTGGCCAGTCTGGAGCAAGAAGAACGCGAGATCCAAACGCGTGGCACGATCGCTCACGTCATGAACGAGCGTGCGGAACCGGCTGAGGCGTTTATCCTGGCGCGCGGCGAGTACGACCTGCCTGGCGAGAAGGTCGCTGCGGCGGTTCCAGCCGTCTTTCCGCCGATGGCTGACGGTTTGCCGAACAACCGCTTGGGCCTGGCTAAATGGTTGCTGCAGCCCGAGCATCCACTGACCGCACGGGTCACGGTCAACCGTTTTTGGCAAGAAGTGTTTGGCACCGGGTTGGTGGCATCCAGCGGCGATTTCGGCATCACCGGAGATCTCCCCAGTCACCCCGAACTGCTCGACTGGCTGGCGGTCGAGTTTCGCGAGTCGGGCTGGGACGTGAAACGCTTGCTGCGGCTGATGGTCACCTCGTCAACGTACCGGCAATTTGCGCAGACCACCGCCGACAAACTGGCTGTCGACCCAGCCAACCGGCTGCTATCGCGTGGCCCGCGATTCCGGATGGATGCCGAGATGATCCGCGACTACATGCTCGCTGTGAGCGACACCCTGTCAGCGAAGATTGGTGGACCGAGCGTCAAACCGTATCAGCCTGATGGGGTTTGGGAAGCGGTCGCGATGCGCGGCAGCAACACCCGCGACTACCGCCAGGACAGCGGCGAGAGCCTGTATCGGCGCAGCCTGTACACGTTCTGGAAACGCAGCGCGCCGCCGGCCTCGATGGACATTTTCAATGCCCCCAGCCGTGAAGTCTGCACGATCACCCGCGACCGCACCAACACGCCGCTGCAAGCGCTGGCGACGCTCAATGATCCACAGGCGATTGAAGCGGCACGGCAACTGGCGGTGATCGCGATCCGAGCGAGCAGTGAGCCCGAGGTGCAAATCGATGCGATGGCCAAACGCGTGCTCGCCCGCTCGCTCGACGAGCAGGAGTTGGCGATCGTGACCGAGTCGCTGCAGGCGCTCACCCAACACTACACCGAGCATCCCGAGGCAGCGGCGGAGCTGATCGCGGTCGGTGAGTCGCAGCCGCCTGCCGAACTGCCAGCGACGCAGTTAGCCGCTTATACGATGCTCGCCAACCAATTGATGAACCTCGACGAAGTGCTCAATAAGTAGGGCACTCGACGAATCAAAATATCAGACCCATCGAATCAGCGACGCAGAGCATGGCATTCGGCAAAATTCAATCAGCCGGCACGCGTTAGCGTCCGGTTCTCACCGAACCTCGATTCGCCGTTAAACGGCAAATTTATCCGAAAGACTTCCCTCCAGTAGTGTTACCAATGGACAAATTCACCCTATTTCAGCAGGCGATCGCTCGGCGGCGATTCCTGACCGGGACCGCTCAAGGGTTTGGCTACGCGGCGCTGGGCAGTTTGCTAGGAGCCGATTCTGCGCTGCAGGCCGCTGCGCCGTCTCAGGGGGAGCGTCTGGAACGCGGCCACGGCGGTTTGCCCGCGCTGCCGCACTTCGCCCCCAAAGCCAAACAGGTAATTTACTTTCACATGGTTGGCGGCCCCTCGCAGATCGATATGTATGACTACAAGCCGGTGATGAACGACTGGTTTGATAAGGATTTGCCCGAGAGCATTCGCGATGGTCAGCGGTTAACGACGATGACCAGCGGCCAATCGCGGTTCCCGATCGCACCATCGAAGTACAAGTTTCAGCAGCATGGCGAGTCGGGGATGTGGGTCAGCGAGCTGTTGCCCTACACCGCCCGAGCGGTCGATGACATGTGCTTCATCCGCTCGATGCACACCGAAGCGATCAATCACGAGCCCGCGATCACGTTCATGCAGTCGGGCAATCAGCTCACCGGCAGGCCCTGCATCGGTTCGTGGCTGTCCTACGGTCTCGGGTCGATGAACGAAAACTTGCCTACGTTCGTGGTGCTGGTGGCCGAACCATCCAACACCGAACAGGTGCAGGCGATTTCGGCGCGGCTGTGGGCATCGGGTTATCTACCTGGCCAGCACGCCGGCGTCTCGTTCCGCAGCAAAGGCGACCCGATCCTATACATCACCAACCCGCCGGGCGTGTCGAGCGCGATTCGCCGGCAAACGCTCGACGGGATCAACCACCTCAACCGCCTGGCACATGAGCGACTGGGTGACCCTGAAACGCAGACCCGGATCGAGCAGTATGAGATGGCGTTCCGGATGCAGGCCAGTGTTCCGGAGCTGACCGACCTGGGGCAGGAATCCGAGCAGACGTTTGAACTGTATGGCGAAGCAGCCAAAACGCCCGGGACGTTCGCCAACACGGCGCTGATGTCGCGGCGGCTGGTGGAGCGCGGCGTGCGGTTTGTCCAGGTTTATCACAACAACTGGGACACACATGGAAACACCGCAGGCCGATTGCCCGATCAGTGCCGTGATGTCGACCAGCCGTGCTGGGGTTTAATCCAGGATTTGAAGCAGCGCGGCATGCTCGATTCGACGCTCGTGATCTGGGGCGGCGAGTTCGGCCGCACGATTTACAGCCAAGGACAACTGACGCGAGAGAACTATGGCCGTGACCATCACCCCCGCTGCTTCACGATGTGGATGGCCGGCGGTGGGACCAAGCCGGGAATGATTTACGGCGAGACCGATGAGTTCAGCTACAACATCGTCCGCGATCCGGTGCATGTCCGCGATTTCCACGCCACGATTCTGCACGCGCTGGGGATCGATCACGAGCGGTTCACCTACAAGGCTCAAGGCCTCGACCAGCGGCTGACCGGCGTCGAACCGGCCAAGGTGATTCACGAGTTGTTGGCCTAAGGTGGTCGATCGCTCCGCCGCTCGAACCGGGAGGACGGGGGACGGTAGCGGGTAGCGGAGGACGGAGGACGGAGGACGGAGGACGGAGGACGGGATTTTTTATGGATTATCGGCGATCGGTCGAGATCAAATTCTGCCTTCCTTCCTTTCCCCTCGCCCCGGCTCGGCGGGGAGCGGGGTTGGGGGTGAGGGGCTCAAGAGCAATTCGCGGGAGTTCACGCCACCGGCAAAGAATGTGTCGGCCCAAGGGCCTGGGAGCGAGCGGCGACGCTGGCGACCGCCAACAAGTGACTGACTGCGTCAGGGCACACACTCCAGTCAACCACGGCGGTATGCTGATAGGCGGCATTTCTGCAAGGCCGTTTGACAGGCATGGCATGTCGCGGCTCACCTATTCATTCGCATGTGAAGGGGGCGTCGCGTGTTACCCATCGTCGTTGTTTCCTTGTCCGTTGGCGCGGCGCTCGCTGCACTGTTTTGGGCCAGACGATTCTTTACGGAGATGATGGTCGCGGATGAGGGCAATGAGCTGATGCGCGAGATCGCGGCGAGTGTGCGCAAGGGGGCCAACGCTTACTTGCGGCAGCAGTTCAAATGGGTGGCGATTGTGTTTGCAGTCGTCTCGCTGCTGTTGGCCTACATGTCGATTTACCTCGGTTTGGCGACCGCATTTTTGCCGCTGGCGTTTTTGTCAGGCGGCTTTTTTTCGGGGCTCGCCGGTTGGCTCGGCATGAAGACGGCGACGGGCGCTAGCGCGCGGACGGCGGCCGCGGCGCAACACTCGCTCAACGCCGGGCTGCTGATCGCCTTCCGCAGCGGCGCGGTGATGGGGCTGACCGTGGTCGGCTTAGGACTGCTGTTTGTCACGGGTTGGTTTGCGATTCTTTATTGGTTGGTCCCGTTGTTCGGCGGTGCGGAGTCAGCGATGAGTCTACCGCAGATTTCCATCGCGATGCTGTCCTTTGGGATGGGGGCCAGCGCACAGGCGTTGTTTGCACGCGTCGGCGGCGGCATCTACACCAAGGCGGCCGATGTCGGGGCGGATTTGGTCGGCAAGGTTGAGCACAGCCTGAAAGAAGACTCGCCGTACAATCCTGCTACGATCGCGGACAATGTCGGTGACAACGTCGGCGACGTGGCCGGCATGGGGGCCGACTTATATGAATCGTATTGCGGAGCCATTCTCGCCGCTGCGGCCTTGGGCGTGGCCGCGTTTGGCTCGGGCGCGCTGGTCCCGGAAGGTTGGACACAAGTCTCCGCACAATTGGCAGCGATGATGCTACCGCTGGCCATCGCAGCGGCCGGCATCCTGTTGTCGATCGTCGGCATCTACGCGGTTCGCACCCGCGAGGACCTGTCGCAGAAGTCGCTGTTGGCGGCACTCGCTCGCGGCATCAATCTGTCGACCGGATTGGTTGTGATCGCCGCGGTGGTGTTGGCCTTCTTGATGATGCCGCGGGTTGAAGGAACGGTGTTGTTCGGTGTTTTGCCGGGGGTGGCGCTGAGCATCATCATGGGGCTGGTGGCTGGCTGGAGCATCGGTAAGTGGACCGAGTATGCCACGAGCGATGAGTACCGTCCGACGCGGCACATCGCCGACCAGGCGCGCACCGGTGCGGCGACGATCATCATCAGTGGAATCGCCTCGGGGATGATCAGCACTTGGGTGCCGGTGGTGATCATCTGCACCGCGATGTTGGCCGCGTTTGGGTTTGCCAATGGCGGCCAGTTTCATGATTTGCAGTATTTTTCGCTCGGCCTGTACGGCGTCGGCATCGCGGCGGTCGGGATGCTCAGCACGCTCGGCATCACCTTGGCCACCGACGCTTATGGGCCGATCGCCGACAATGCCGGCGGCAATGCCGAGATGGCCTGCTTGGATCCGATCGTTCGCCAGCGGACCGATGCGCTGGACAGCTTAGGGAACACCACCGCAGCGACTGGAAAAGGGTTTGCCATCGGTTCGGCGGCGCTGACGGCGCTGGCGCTGTTGGCAGCGTATTTTGAAGGCGTCCGCGATGGGTTCGATCGCTGGGGCAACTCGTTTGCGGCCACGGCAGCGGGCGATGGTTTCCATGCGGTGACCAACGATTTTGTGATCCACCGTGAAGGGACGCGGGTGGAAAAGTACCTCGCCCTGCGCGGCGGGTATGGTAGCGCCGGGCCGATCGAGACCACGGGTATCGAGTTTCTGGACCCGGAGCGGCAACGCGGACGACTGGCCAATTATGGCGGTGAACTGGTGGCGATCCCCTCCGCAACCATCCGTGATTTTGCCACCTACTACGACGCCACGCTGATGAATCCACGAGTGTTGGTCGGCTGCTTTCTCGGCGCGATGAGCACCTTTATCTTTTGTGCGATGACGATGAAGTCGGTTGGCCGTGCGGCGCAAGGGATGGTGATCGAAGTGCGGCGGCAGTTTCTTGAAAAGCCCGGGATCCTGACCGGCGAGGACAAACCCGACTACGAGCGACCGATCGAGCTGAGCACGCGGGCGGCGCAGATCGAGATGATCCTGCCCAGCGCGCTCGGCTTGCTATTGCCGATCGTCGTCGGAATGTTGCTCGGCGTCGGCGGTGTGGTTGGGCTGTTGGCCGGCAGTTTAACCAGCGGTTTCTGCTTGGCGGTGTTCATGAGCAACAGCGGCGGGGCTTGGGACAATGCCAAGAAGTACATCGAAGCCGGCAACCTCGGCGGCAAAGGAAGTGAGTCGCATAAGGCGGCCGTCGTCGGCGATACGGTCGGCGATCCGTTCAAGGATACCAGCGGTCCGAGTCTGAATATTCTGATTAAGCTGATGAGTATCGTCAGCGTTGTGATTGCCGGCCTGGTTGTTCGGCACAGTTTAGTTGCATTGGGCTGGTTTTGAGTTAGGCTCCCTTCATGGAAGTGATGGACGGGTCGGCGGAAACGGTTTTTCTTCGAAGTTCCTCCGATTCGCCGACCCGCCCCTTCCTGAACCCTTAACGCCGATCGGCGGCGGGTTGGCGAGAACCGGACGCTAACGCGTGCCGGCTGATAGGATTTTGCTCAATAGCCAATCCTGCGCTGCTTTACCGAGACCCACCACTTTTGATTGTTACATGGCCGACACGCGACGTATCAGCGGGATTCTGACTCCGAATATCACTCCGGTCGATGCCAACGGGAATGTGGATGAGGACACGCTTCGCGGCTATGTCGACTGGCTGATCGATCGCGGGGTCGACGGGCTGTACCCCAACGGCAGCACCGGCGAGTTTGTGCGGTTCACGGCGGAAGAACGTCGCCGGATTGTGCGGATCGTGGTCGAGCAGACGCGGGGCCGTGTTCCGGTGTTAGCTGGGGCGGCCGAGGCGAACGCTAAAGAGACGATCGACGCCTGCAACGCTTATGGTGACGAAGGGGTGCGCGCCGTGGCGATCGTGGCGCCGTTCTACTACCGGCTCAGCAGCGAAGGGGTGTATGCCTACTTTCGCGAGATCGCCCGAAGCGTGCGCGTCGACGTCACGCTGTACAACATCCCGCTGTTCGCTTCGCCGATCGATGTCGACACCGTGGTGCGACTGGCGAGCGAGTGCCCGCGAATTGTGGGGATCAAAGACAGCAGCGGTGACCTGCCGAACATGATGCGGATGATCGCCGCGATTCGGCCGATGCGTGACGACTTCACGTTCCTCACCGGCTGGGACGCGGCGCTGGCGCCGATGTTGATCGTCGGCGCCGATGGTGGCACCAATGCGACCAGCGGCGTGGTGCCGGAACTAACTCGGGCGCTGCATCGGGCCGTGATCGCGGGCAAGATCGAAGACGCGATGCGGCTGCAGTACCAGTTGCTGCCGCTGTTCGATGCGATGATCGCGCTGGGCGAGTTTCCTGAAGGGTTCCGCGCCGGCGCCCGCTCGCGCGGTTGGAATCTGGGTCTCGGACGCGTCCCGGTGTCCGACGACCAGCGGCAACAGATCGCCGCGATGCAGAATCGCATCGACCACCTCGTCGCTGGTGTGCAAGGCGACTTGGTTTCCCAGGCAGCGGCTCCCGAAGCGATTGATGAAATCGTCCGCCGAGTACTCGCTCAGTTACAACACTGAGCACATGCCGCGATTTGCAAATGCCGTGTAATCCTTACCAGGTCAGGTAGCGGATCGCGTTGCGAAAACTCTGGCCAGGGACGTAGGCGGTGGGCTGGCCGAAGATGCCTTGGCCGACCTGCACCGGATAGCGTTCTTGCCCAAACGAGATCAGCGGCCGATATCCGGGTGAACCCGGAATCACGGTCTGGACCGGCGCCAGCGGGAAGGCTTCAGCCGGCAACGTTGTCGGTGGCAGCGTGACCGTGGGCGCGATCTGCGCCGGCGGCGGCAAGTACGTCGGCGGCGGAACGCTGGCTCCGATCGTCGTGACGTAGCTGACCGGCGGTCCGCAGGTCAGGATCCGATCAGAGCGGTAGCCTGAGGGCGGTGTGATGTTGCGGCAATTCCCCATCGTTGCAAAGGTGGTGCTCAGTTGCGGTTGAGCCAACGGCGCGTAATCGCCTGAGGCTGTGGCCGGCGCAGCGTTCTGCGGGACGGCGGTTGATGGTGCAGCGGTCGCTGGCGGCGTTGACCGCGGAACCGGGGCCATGCCGGGTGGTGGACTGGCCGGCGGAGCGGCAGGAGCGGCCGCCGCTGGCGGGGCTGACGTAGCGGGCCGCGGCAGCGGTGCGGGATTCGCTTGGGGTGCCGGTGCGATCGGTCCCAGAGCCGGTGACTGCGTCAGCGGCGCCGGCATCGACGGCGCCGGAGTGTTATTCGGAGCTGCGGGTGCCGCGTCGGCAGGCATGCTGAAGCCGCCCGACGCCTGCATCATCGCCGCTTGACGGACGAAGGAATCGGACCGCGCGCGTTCAAAGGCGTTGGCCACCGGAGCTTGAGCCGCCGGCGGTGGGTTGTAGGCGTCGACTGCTGAAGGCGAACCGATTGGGCGGAACCGAGTCTGTGGAGTCTCCCAAGATTCGGCCTGGGCCGTTCCAGCGGCTGCAAACAGCGCAGCCAGCGAGGCGGCTTGCAAGCACGGTCGGACGATTTGCATCCCGCGGGTTGGGGCGTGAAGTAGGCCTCGGTTCATCGCAGCGGTTCCTTCCAGGTCACGGATTCGGTCTGACGGTATCCTGCAAAGCCGCTGACCGATGCAACCCCAGTACCAATCGGGGCTCATTCCGGCCCTACACACACTCGCTCTCGTGCTCGTACTCGTGCTCTTGCTCGTACTCAGCGAAGCGGTGCTCGTGCTCGTCATCGATGGCCAAGGCAAACTCCGCCACCGACACAGCCTCCGCAAAGCCAGTCACTCGGATCAAGCCGCCAACCTCAAGGCGATCTCAGTCGCCCCGTTACGAGCACGAGCACGAGCACGAGTACGAGTACGAGTACGAGTACGAGCCCGAGGAGGAGGGGAGGCAAACGGACAAGCATCGCTGGCGAGCTAGCCTCGACGACTGGCGCAGCGGCGGTAGACTTAGGGAGCGCTAGTTGCCTCTCACTGTTCCGCTACTTGATTGATTGCTCGAAGCCCTATGACGCTGACCAGTCACGCGATCGTGATGCTCGCCAAGCTGTTCAGCGGGTTCACCGTGCGGTGGATCGACATCACGCCGGACACTTGCCAGCGGATCTATTTCGCCAATCACACCAGTCATCTCGACGCGGTGGTGCTGTGGTCGGCGCTGCCCAAGCCGGTGCGCGCCTTGACGCGGCCGGTGGCGGCGAAGGATTACTGGGCGACGGGTTGGTTGCGGCCGCACATTGCCCGATCGTTCAATGCGCTGTTGATCGATCGCCAAGAGATCAAGGTGCATCAAAGCCCGATCGACTTGATGATTCGCCAGATGGGCGACGTCTACTCGCTGATTGTGTTCCCAGAGGGCGGCCGTGCCGAAGGTGACGAGATGGGCGAGTTCAAGAGCGGGCTGTATTATCTCGGCAAGAAACGGCCTGATCTGGAACTTGTGCCAGTCTACATCGACAACGTCAATCGAATCTTGCCGCGCGGCGAGGTGCTGCCGGTGCCGCTGCTGAGCTGCATCACGATCGGGCCGCCGATTTGGCTCGAAGCCGGAGAGCCGAAGGCAGCGTTTTTGAAACGCGCCCGTCAAGCGGTCCGGCGGTTGAAGGATTTGTAGGATTCAGCCAACGATCCCGCTGATGTCGATCAGGTGCATTTGTCGCCCCTCGCCGGTATGCGGCGAGTCGATGCAGATCGATCGGCCGTCGGGGCTGAACCGCGGGTGTGTGTCGCAGCGCCACTCGCCGGTGTACTGCGGCGGTAGATGAAACGCGCCGAGCGAGACCTTGCGGCCCGAGGCGACGTAGTACAGGTAAACCTCCTGCAACCGCTCAGGGCCCTGCGGGTACGTATCGCTGATGATCCACTCGTTGCCGGGTAGGTACATGCAGTGGCCGTCGCGTTTCAGCAGGTCGGTGCCGACCGGCTCGATGCTGCCGCCGACACGATCTTCTAGCAAATAGAATGCGTTACCCGCCGACGGGTGCGTCGACCATGCCAGAATGTGATCGGGATCGCGCCAGATGAAGTGCGATACCATGCCGGCGCCCGGATTGATTTCCCGCAGGTCGCTACCGTCCAGACCGATTGTGAACATCCGCGTCGCCCAGCGGCCGCCCGTTTGCCAGCGGTGCAAGAAGATGGTCCGTTTCCCATCGGGCGAGACCAGCAGGTGATTGAACCAGTGCTTGCCGTCACCAAAGCCGCCAGGATAAGGGACATCGATGATGTCTTGAAGCGACACGAGCATCTTGACTTCCCCGCTATGCAAGTCGATCCGCTCAATGCCAACCTCCGCCGGTGCCTTTTCATGGGTGTACTGATCCGGCAGTCCTGAATAGCCGTAGCCCGGGCGGAGTTCATTGATCCGCCGAAAATCGGTCGTGACCGCGTACTGCCCCATGGGGCTGAGCGCATAGATCGCGCGGCTGAGCGTTGACCGCTTGCCGCTAAAAACGTCCTGTACCTGGGAGACGTACTGGCCGTCCTGGCGATCGTTATAGACCACCAGCGATTCCGATCCCGGCACCCACTGCAGCATGCAGCCCTGCTGCCAGCCCCACGCGCCGGACGTGCCCAGCGGCGTCCAGCGATCGCTCTGCTGCAAGTCGACCATCCCGACTTCGATCGTGTCCTCGCCGGTCGGCGAGCGATGCTCGAAGTCGACCGCATTGCCAAGGCAATAACGGCCCGATGGATCGAACTGCAACTTGTCGTAGTAGGCGAACCAGTGGTGTTTGGGACCGCGCGTGATCGTGCGTACCGGCGGCAACTCAGCCCGCTCCTGGGCTCGAGCAGCTTGTGCCGAAATTAAAATCGGAGTCGCCGCCAGGGCCGCTGCTGACAGACCGGTTCGAAGAAAATCACGTCGCGAAGCATTCATCAGGATCAATCACTCAGGTCTACAGGGAGCTACGAGAGCCGGACGTTCAGGCGCGCCGGCTGGTTAAATCGACTGAAGTCCACGCCCTTCGTTCCTCAGGGACGTGCCACCCAGTGTAAACGTCCTTTGTGTTTCAGGGACGTGCCACGCGGTGCAACCACAAAGGACAGGGACAATCAATCAAACCGCGTCAACTCAGCGCGCTTTGAATCCGCTCGATCAGCGGCGTGGTGCGCTCGCCTTCATGTCGCATCTTGTAGAGCGAGGCGGCGAGGAACCGATCGCGCCAGGCCGGCGTGAGCTGATGATAATCTTCCAGCACGGCCGAGCTGTACTTGTAATCGTGCGAGTCGGTCCCTTTGAGGAAGATCAACCGGCGAGCTTGGTGAATCGCGTCGTTGACCGGTTGGCCTTGATCCAGGTAAGCGAGCATCTGCGCCGCCGCTGCCGCCGGATCGCGGCCGAGTTCTTGGAAGATCGCTTCGGCCGGCTGATCGGCTTGCCAGTTTTCGGCCGGTTGCAACTCGTCAATCTTCAGATCGGCCAGGCGACCGCGGCCTTGGGCGGCTTCGCGGAACTGCGGTAGGAACGCCGCGTTTTGCAGCAGCAGGTAGCGTCGGGTGCGATCATCGCTGCAGGTGCGGAAGGTGTAGTGAATCGCATTGGTCGTCGTCATCGCATGCAGCGGCACGATCGCCGGTTGTCGCATCGTCAGTTCGGCGGAAAAGGCGAACAGCGCGTCGAAGATCGAACCGACGCTGACGCCGCGGTTGAGTTGCTCGACCACCAATTGGCTCGCCTCGTCGGCCGAGATCGAGCGCAGCGCTTGCAGCAGTTCGGCCGTGGCTCCCGAGTCGTGTTTACCAGCCAGCCACTGGTCGCTGATCTGATCGACGCGTTCGCGATTGACCTTGCCATCGCGGTCGGCAGCCAAGTCGGCACCGGCGGGATTCGGGTCGCCTTGGTGATTGAGCATGGCGTAGCTCAGGCTGCGCAGCACCGGCTCAGAATATTGCCAACCGATCGATTCGAGCGTGCGATAGGCGTTGGCGAGGAAGATCACCTTGTGGCCGATGCTGCGGAAATCGCGCGCGGCGAACTCGGCATAGGCGTCGAAAATCGCGCCGGCCGAATGGCTCCGCGCCAACGCCGCGGTCGACACGTCGGCAGCCGCTTCATCCCACTTCTGCATCGACTCGCGGAACAGCGACAACGCTTGGTGCGACGGCGGCAGCGACGACTCATTCACCGCCGCCATCGTCCAGTCGCCTTCGTCGACGTCGCGGGCCTGGGAACCCTTGAAGTTATCGATCGACCAGAAGATCGGCAGCCAGCGATCGGAGTCGGGTGAAGCGAGGCTGGCCAGGTGCGCCGAGTTGACCACCAGCACCGCATGGAACTTGAATCCGACCGAGGGCCGCGGCTCGACGTTCCGCACACCGGCCAGCAACAGCGCCGCGAGCACTTCGCGATAAGTAGCCTTGCCGCCGACGACGCGCGAGGCGACCTCCTCGATCACGCGCTCGCGCGGTGTCTCTTCCAACAATCGCACCAGCGGTTCGATATCGGGCTGCATCTGTACCGCGTCGGCCGGGAGGGTCGATTCGGCGGCTGATACCGGAGCCAACTTTCCGAGCAGTTCGCTCAGCATCACGCTCCCGGCGGTTCCCGCGGCTGCGCACTGGAGGAACCTACGTCGATCGCTGCGAGTCATCTGCCTGTCTCCTACGAACTCCGCAGACCCGTTGGCTGCGGATAAGGGTGGGTGGATAGCCAGAGCGCATTGTACCGTAACGGCAGTCGCTGCGTGTCAAGGGCCAAAAGGAACGCCCGCGCGGCGCTCGCCATGGCCCCCGATCCGAACCGCCGCGGCGCGGTTGGTGGGTGTGCCTGCCAGGGCGGTTGTGGCCAGCACATCCCGGTTGCTTGGATGTCGGCAGCCGCTTTTGAGTCACAATTTCCGCTGGAATGAAGATAGTAACTGTCAGGCCGCGGCAGCCTGTGGTAGAACATCCAATTGCTGGTGAGTTCACTTGTCCGCTGGTGTTTCTGGAAATCCGTTCAACGGGAGAGAAAGGCAAGTATGCAACGACGCATCCTGGTGGTGGATGACAATCGAGACAGCGCAAGCACGCTGGCCATTCTGTTGCGGCTCATGGGCAACGTGACCCAGACCGCCAACGACGGCCTGGAAGCGGTGGAGGCTGCCAGCGATTTTCGTCCCGATGTCGTGCTGTTGGATATCGGATTGCCGAAACTCGATGGCTACGAAGCCTGCCGCCGCATTCGTCAGCAGCCGGGTGGCGACGAGATCGTTGTGGTCGCCGTCACCGGATGGGGGCAAGACGAAGATCGCCTGCGCTCCAGCGAAGCGGGTTTCGACCACCACCTGGTTAAACCGGTCGACCAAGGGACATTGGCCGAGATTTTGGCTTCCGTGACATCATCCTAATGCTTTGGTACAGCATCCCGTGAGGATGCGAAGCCGCACGGCATGCGCCGTCGCGTTGACGTTGTTATTGGTAAGACACCAGCCCCGGCCCTACCAACCCGAAATTCTACCTGCAACAGAGCGCCAGTGGAACGTCAGCATCAAGGAGAGAGCTGGCAGGAGAACGAGAGCGGGCTCTTGCGTTTGCTACTGGAAAACGTGCAATGTGGGGTCGTGGCCTGCGACGCCAACGGCGCGCTTAGCTTGTTCAATGGGGCCGCGCGCGCGATGCACGGTTTGCCCAAGCAAGCGATCACCGCCGAAGAGCGAGCGCTGCCGGCAAAGGATTGGGCGCGGCGTTACAACCTCTACCATCCCGGTGGCGAAACGCTGATGGAGCAGGCCGACGTGCCGCTGTATCGGGCATTCTGCGGTGAACAGCTCGTTGATGCTGAGATGGTCATCCGTCCAGCGGGACTGCCGCCGCGAACGGTGCAGATCAGCGGCCAAGCATTTTACGATGCTCATGGCACTAAACTCGGAGCCGTGGTGTCGATGCAGGACATTTCGGCTCGCAAAGCCGCCGAAGCCGAACTGCAGCGTGCTCAGGAAAATCTGGAACAACGCGTCCAGCAGCGAACGGTCGAACTGGCTCGAGCCAACACGGCCCTGCGGCAGAGCGAAGACAAGTGGCGTTTGCTGGTCGACACGATTCCGCAGTTGGCGTGGATGGCGCGGCCCGATGGCTCGATCTTTTGGTACAACCGCCCCTGGTACGAGTACACCGGAACGAAACCTCAGCGTGTGGAAGGGTGGGGCTGGCAGTCGGTCGTCGATCCAGACATGCTGCCGGCGCTGATGGAACGCTGGAAGGCATCGCTGGCCAGCGGCGAGGTATTCGACGCGGTCGTTTCGATCCGAGGGGCCGACCAGACCTACCGTCCGTTTCTGTCGCGGGCCAATCCGCTGCGCGATCGCGAGGGTCAGGTGTTGTTTTGGTTTGGCACCTGCACTGACATTGCGGCGCAGATCGAAATCGAAGAAGCGCTGCGCGACACCGATCGGCGAAAAGATGAGTTCCTGGCGACGTTGGCGCATGAACTTCGCAATCCCTTGGCGCCGCTGCGGAACGCGATCGAAATCCTCAAGATGCCGGGGATCGACGCGCAAACGATTCAGGACAGCCGCGATTTGATGGAACGCCAAGTTCAGCACTTGGTCCGCTTAGTCGACGACCTGCTGGATGTCTCGCGCGTGATGCGCGGCAAAATCGAACTCCGCAAGGAAGCGGTCAGCCTGGCGACGATCGTCTCGCGGGCCGTCGAAACCGCCAAGCCGCTGATCGATGCACTGGACCATCAGTTGGAACTGACGCTGCCGCCGGAGCCATTGGTGCTCGAAGCCGACCCGATCCGGCTGGCCCAAGTGGTCGGGAACCTGCTGACCAACTCGGCCAAGTACACCGAGCCGGGCGGTCGCATTTGGTTGTCAATTGTGCGCGATGGCAATCAAGCGGTTGTGCGTGTGCGGGACAACGGGATCGGCGTCGCTCCGGAGACACTGCCGCATATTTTTTCGTTGTTTGTGCAGGTGGACCACGCAGCACTCCGTTCCCAAGGAGGACTGGGCATCGGCCTCACGCTCGTTCAAAACCTGGTCGAGATGCATGGCGGCCAGGTGCGGGCGCAGAGTGACGGATTGGGGGCCGGCTGCGAGGTGCAGGTCCGTCTCCCATTGTTGACTCAGCTACCTGCGCTTCCCCGTGCAGAAAAATCGCTGACCCAGCCATCGGGATCAGGTGCGGTGCGTCACCGGCTGCTCGTCGTGGATGACAACCAAGATGCCGCCAACACGCTGGCGATGTTGCTGGGGATGCAGGGCCATGACGTGCAAGTCGCTCATAATGGGCATGCGGCGCTGGAATTAGCTGCCGCGCATCGGCCCGCGATGATCTTTCTCGATATCGGTATGCCCGGCATGGACGGCTATCAAGTCGCTCGGCAAGTTCGCCAGATCCCGGCCCTGGAGTCTGTCGTGTTGACAGCGCTGACGGGTTGGGGGCAACAGGAAGATCGGCGGCGGTCGGCGGAAGCCGGGTTCGACCATCACTTAGTCAAGCCGCCCGAGCCACAGGTGGTGGAGAGACTGTTGGCCAATTTGACGACGACAATCAAGGATGAGAACAGGGATGAGTGAGTCGGTTTACAGTCCGGGGCCGACGGCGGGAACGTTGCGAACGGCCGCCGGCGAGGTGGTGACGCCGCCAGCGGATTGGGTGTTGCTGCCACCGGGCGATGCAGCGTTGACGCGCCGTGTTAAAGCCGCTGGCGATCACTGGTTGGTGACCGAAAAGCGCGGCCGGCGAGTGTTTTCTCAAGGGCTGTGGGCTCCCGCGGCAACAGTGGAACGCCTCCGCGCTCAGCTCGATACTGAACGTGCCGCTCCAGCGTACGCCAAACGTCGGCAGGCCGATTCGGCCCGCCGTGAGAAGGTGCAAGAAGCCTACGTCGAAGATTTTACGGCGGCTGTACGGACATTCCTCGCGTTTCACCCCCGTTACGATGCATGGGCCGACCGGTTGGCCAAACTGGTCTCCGACCATGCGACGCCGGTGGGCAGCGGTACCGTCGCCCGTACCGCGCGAATTCCGGTAGAACAACGGGCTGAGGCCGCCGTCATCGCATGGATGCGGCACCAAACCACTGCGTATGATTCAATGGTGATTCCCCGTATTAAAGGCAAACGACGCGAGGTCCGCCGGATGCTTGCGCGGCGTTCCCAGGAACTGCTGAACCATTACCGCCAGGGCTTGGCACCAAGCGACGACTGCCCGTTGCAGCGAGCATTGACGTCTTAAGCACCACTCATCCCGGAAGGCGATCCAAGTGAAAGCGTTAGTCAAACGTGAGCGTCGGCCGGGATTGTGGTTGGAAGATGTCCCCGAACCAACGATGGGCATCAACGACATTTTGATCGAAGTGCTGAGCACCGGGATCTGCGGCACGGACCTGCATATCTACAACTGGGACGCGTGGGCGAGCAAAACGATCCCGGTGCCCATGGTCGTCGGGCACGAGTTCGTCGGCCGAATCCTTGAAGTCGGCTCAAATGTTAATGACTTTCGCCCCGGCGAGATCGTCAGCGGCGAGGGGCACGTCGTCTGTGGTCGGTGCCGCAACTGCATGGCAGGTCGGCGGCACCTGTGCGCCGAAACGCAGGGCGTAGGCGTTAACCGGCCAGGGGCGTTCGCCGAGCGGATCGTGCTGCCGATGACCAATGTTTGGCATCATGACCCGGCGCTGCCGCGCGAGGTTCAAGCGATCTTCGATCCGCTGGGCAATGCGGTGCACAGTGCCTTGTCATTTCCGGTGCTCGGCGAAGACGTGTTGATCACCGGTGCGGGTCCGATCGGGGCGATGGCCGCTGCGGTGGTCCGCCATGCGGGTGCTCGGTTTGTCGTCGTCACCGATGTGAATCCCTACCGGCTCCGCTTGGCCCAGGCGATGGGGGCCACACGCGCGGTCGACGTCCGCAGTGAGGATTTAAGCGATGTCCAAAAACAACTTGGCATGACCGAGGGCTTTGACATCGGGCTGGAAATGTCCGGCAACCCGACCGCCTTTCGCCAGATGCTGGCGCAGATGAGCCACGGCGGCAAAATCGCGATGCTCGGCATTCCCGAGGAAGACATGTCGATCGACTGGACCAGCGTCGTCTTCAATATGTTGACGATCAAAGGCATCTATGGCCGCGAGATGTATGAGACCTGGTATAAGATGACGGTGATGCTGCAGAGCGGGCTAGATATTACCCCCGTGATCACGCACCAGATGGAATTCACCGACTATGAACAAGGGTTCGCGGCCATGAAAAGTGGCAACTGCGGTAAGGTAATTTTGCACTGGGCCGACTGAACGCGTTATGACGCCGGGTATCCAGGTTTGCGAGCACCGAACGCTAACGCGTGCCGGCTGATAGAATTTTTCCGAATTGTATATCTCGCGTCGCTTGACCATTCCAATAAAGGCCTGCAATGACTCGTACTCGTTTCTCACATATTGAAGAATCGCTTGCGCAAATCCGCTCCGGCGGGTTGTATAAGCACGAGCGGACGATCACGACGCCGCAGCGTGCGCAGGTCAAAGTGGGTGACGACCGCAGCGTCTTGAATCTGTGCGCCAATAACTATCTGGGCCTGGCCGATCACCCGGAGATCATCGCCGCAGCCCATGAGGCGCTGGATCGCTGGGGATTTGGCTGCGCTTCGGTGCGGTTCATCTGCGGCACCCAGTCGATTCACCGCGAACTCGAAGATCGGCTGACGCAGTGGCTAGGGACGGAAGATACGATCTTGTATTCGTCCTGCTTTGACGCCAACGGCGGCTTGTTTGAGACGCTGCTGGGCCCCGAGGATGCAGTGATCAGCGACGAGCTGAACCATGCCTCGATCATCGATGGGGTGCGGCTCTGCAAGGCCAAACGGTTTCGGTATCGCAACAACGACTTGGCGGATTTGCGCGAGAAGTTGAGCGAAGCCCGCGCCGCCGGGGCGCGGCAGATCTTGATCACCACCGACGGCGTGTTCTCGATGGATGGTTACATCGCCGACCTGGCCGGAGTCTGCGAACTGGCTGACGAGTTCGGCGCGTGGGTGCATTTTGACGACTGCCATGCGACCGGCTTTTTGGGAAAAACCGGCCGAGGCACGCATGAATATCACGGCGTCATCGACCGCATCGACCTGACTACGGGAACACTCGGCAAGGCACTCGGCGGGGCCAGCGGCGGCTACACCAGCGGTCGCCGCGAGCTGATCGACCTGCTGCGGCAGCGGTCGCGTCCCTACTTGTTCTCCAATTCGATCGCCCCACCGATGGTCGGCGGCGCGCTCAAGGCGATCGAGTTGGCATCCCAATCGACCGACTTGCGCGACCGGCTCGAAAGCAACACGCGGTTCTTTCGCAGCCGCTTGCAAGCGGCTGGGCTGAGCATTCTGCCGGGCGAGCATCCGATCGTACCGATCATGGTGGGCGATGCGGCACTGGCGTCAAAGATGGCCGACCGGCTGCTGGAACTCGGCGTGTACGTGATCGGGTTTTCGTACCCGGTCGTGCCGATGCACCAGGCGCGGATCCGCACGCAGGTGTCGGCGGCTCACACGCAGGATGACCTGGAGTTTGCCGCCGGCCTGTTTCGCCGCGTACGCGACGAATTGAGCTAGTGCTGCGATCAGCAGAACAGGCTGAAGCCTGAACTCCAACCCGACGCGATCAGCTTTCTTCTTCGCGGAGCTTGGCGAGGACCGAGTAATCCTCGAGCGTCGAGGTATCGCCGGCGGACTCCTTGCCTTCGGCGATATCGCGGAGCAACCGCCGCATGATCTTGCCGCTGCGCGTCTTGGGCAAGGCGTTGGTGAATCGCAAGTCATCGGGCTGGGCCAGTGCGCCGATCATTTTGCGGACGTGCTGTCGCAACTCTTGCCGCAGTTCTTCGGTCGCTTCGTGATCAATAATCGTGACGAAGGCGGCGATCGCTTGGCCCTTGACCGGGTCAGGGCGGCCGACGACGGCCGCTTCACAAACCGCGTCGTGGGCAACCAGTGCGCTCTCGACTTCGATCGTGCTCAGCCGGTGTCCTGAGACATTGATCACGTCATCGATCCGGCCCATGATCCAGTAGTAACCATCGGGATCGCGGCGAGCGTTATCACCGGTCAGGTAGTGATCGGGCACGGTCGCCCAGTACTGTTCCACGAACCGCTCCTCGTCGCCCCAGATCCCGCGGAGCATGCCGGGCCAAGGTTGGGCGATGCACAGCATGCCGCCGCAGTCGCCTTCCAACGGCTGCTTCTTCTCGTTGAAAATCATCGGGACGACGCCGGGAAGCGGGCGAGTGCACGATCCAGGCTTGGTCGGCGTGATTCCCGGCAACGGGCTCATCATGATGCCGCCGGTTTCGGTCTGCCACCAGGTATCGACGATCGGACAACGGTTGCCGCCGATTTTCTCGCGGTACCACATCCAGGCTTCCGGGTTGATCCCTTCGCCGACGCTGCCCAGCAACCGCAAGCTCGACAGATCGTGCTTTTCGACGTGGTGATCGCCCCATTTGATGAACGTGCGGATGGCGGTCGGCGCCGTGTAGAGCACCGTCACCTTGTACTTCTCGATCAACTCCCAGAAGCGGTCTTCGGCCGGTTGATTCGGAGCGCCCTCATACATCAGGCAGGTCGCACCCGCGGCCAGCGGTCCATACACCACGTAGCTGTGCCCGGTGATCCAGCCGCAGTCGGCGGTACACCAAAAAATATCATCTGCTCGGTGATCAAACACCCATTCAAAGGTTTTCTGCGCCCACAGTTGATATCCGGCGGTGGTGTGCAGAATACCCTTCGGCTTTCCGGTGCTGCCCGAGGTGTACAGCACGAACAGCGGGTGTTCGCTGTCCAGCGGTTCGGCGGGCAGTGTCGCAGCTTGCGAATCGACCACGTCGTGCCACCACACATCACGGCCCGGCGTCATCGTCGGCGAAACCGAATCACCGACGCGGCGGAGCACGATGCAGTGCTGAACGGTCGGCGATTTTGCCAGCGCTTCGTCGACGGTGTCTTTCAACTTCAACACCTTGCCGCGGCGGTAGAGGCCATCGGCGGTGATCATCACTTTGGTCGATGCATCGTTGTTGCGATCGGCGATCGCGTCGGCGCTAAAACCGGCGAAGACGACGCTGTGGACCGCTCCGATGCGGGCGCAGGCGAGCATCGCAATCGGCAGCTCAGGGGTCATCGGCATGTACAGGCTGACCACATCGCCGCGGCCGACGCCCAACGATCGCAGGGCAGCGGCGCACTTGCAGACTTCGGCGAGCAACTGCGCATAGGTCAGCGAGCGGGTATCGCCGGGTTCGCCTTCCCACAGGATTGCCACGCGGTCACCGCGACCGGCGGCGACGTGCGCGTCCAGGCAATTATAGCTGGCGTTGGTTTTGCCACCGACGAACCATTTCGCGTGCGGCGGCTGCCACTGCAACACGTCGGTGAACGGCTCAAACCAGTGCAGGTTCTCGAGCGCCTCTTGCCGCCAAAACCCCTCCGGGTCGTCTTTGGCTGCCGCGTATAGCTCTTCGTATTGCTCCTGCGTCGAGATCAGCGCATTGCGAGTGAACTCCTGGGGTGGAGGGAAGAGGCGATCCTCGACGAGCACGTGATCGATTTGGCCAGAGCCGGAATCGCGAGCTGAAGGGGACGAGGAGACGGCATCTGTCATGACGAGTTCTGGCCTAACGGGGGAAGGAGACGACATTTCAGCCGGCTTAGTTTAAACAAAAAGCCCGTACACTGTGACCCCCACCGTATCGGTCGCCCGGCCGATAGGCTTTGCCAGAAAACGCCCCGCCGCTGCAACACGCATCCGTGGTGGTAACCGCCATGATCGCGACCTGAGCACAAGAGCTTATGAGCCATTGTCCCCGCCACGGAGCGGTTTTGATTATGCTGTTCCCAGTTGCTGGGGAAACAGCCGTTGCCCCAGAGCCGCCTGCAATCGTCAATATCGAAGGCGGCGGTTTGACCGCAGGTTCCACATCAACCGATCCGGGGCAAGAGAAATGGAAGAACGCTCCGTCCTGCCGCCCACCTGGCAGATTCCCAAGTCGCTGCGACAGCGTGTCGGTGAGCGTCCGGGGCGGCAGCGGGTGATTTTTGAAGAGGGCCATCTGTTGCTGGTCCTCCATCAACCACCACGGCCAGGAGAAATGCAGCGCCGCGGTCGTTACTTCTGGCGGAAGCCCGATGGCAGTTGGACGGCGAGCGATTCCGGTGACGGCCCGAGCGTACTGACCCGGCATCTGGCTGAGTATTCCGCTGCGCTCCAGCAATATGATCTGCAAGAAGAGCGGGCTGAAAGTGCGAGCGAGTACTTTGCGGTAATCGAAGGTGTGATGCCGCTGCTGCGGTCAACGACGCACCTGCATCAAGCCTTGCAGGACGCCCGCAAGCTGGTCCCCGAGGACCGTGGGCTGATCAATTACCGTGACCAGGCGTATGAATTGGAACGGACCGCCGATTTGTTGTACGCCGCGGCCAAAAACGGGCTCGATTTTGAGATCGCGCGGCGGAGCGAAGAAGAAGCCCGCTCCAGCCGACAAATGGCGCGCGCTGCTCACCGTCTGAATGTCCTGGTCGCACTGTTTTTTCCGCTGGCAACGCTGTGTGCGGTGCTGAGCGTGAACCTGGACGAATCGCTCGCCCGGCCAGCAGAGCTGAGTCTGCTGGTCGTCGGCGGGGTGGCGTTCGGAGCGCTGTTGGCGGTGTTCGTCACCCGCCGCCGCGAAAAAAGCTCCTGACCCCTTATTGCAGCGGCGCGAGGTAGGTCGGTTCGACTGCTGGGGCCGCCGGATCGGTGCTCACCAGTCGCCCCAACACCAGGACCGGCGTGCCCGCGGCAGGTAGCTCTGCACCGCGGGAGCGAATTTCCAGCGGTTGGGCGCCGGACCAGGCGACGAACCACTTATCGTTCTCTTGCCGCAGCTCACCGACTGCGAGCAGGCCGTTGTTGGGCCGCTGGGAGTACCTGAACCAATTCGGGGCGGCGGGGGCGAGATCCTTGATCAGGTCGTCGGTTCTCAGGCGATCGACCAGCCCGCTGACCAACGCCTCATCCTGTGGTTCGGCGACCTCACCGACGGCCGCGACGTGTGCGTATAAGGTCGCCAGTCGGCGTTTCAGGCCTGTCGTCCCTTCTGCGGGGATGTAATCCCGCACGGCTTCCAAAGATGCTTCGGCCAATTCCAGCGACGCTTGAAGCTGCGGTGAGCTCGCCTGTGGCTGCGTCAGCTCGACCATCGCGTCGTCAGCAGGCTCGACATCAGCAGGCTCGTCAGCAGCAGCTTGATCATTGGTTGTCGGCTCGGCGTCTACCTCAGCGCCCCCTTGCTCAGCGTCTGCCTGCTCAGCGTCTGCCTGCTCAGCGTCTGCCTGCTCAGCGGCGAGCCGTGCATTGTCGACCGCGGTCGTAGCGTCCGCTGCGGCTTCTGCAATTGCTTCCGACTCCGCCGATGTCTCCGACGGTTCAATCGACATCCCTTCGGACTGTGTTTCTGACAGCTCGACCGCCGACTCCTCGAGGTCGCCCGGCACCGCGGCATCGATGGAGGGTGGAACATCGAGCTGCGGAACCATGATTGGGCTATCGGTTGCGGGCTCTTCTAGATCGGGAAGCTGGAGTGCAGCCGCGTCGGAATCGACGCGTTCCTGTTCGGCCGGTTCCAGCTCCGCCAAATCGAGCTCGGGCGTGTCCAGCTCAGGCATCGCTAGCTCCGCTATCTCCAGTTCAGGAAACGAAGGCGACGGGATCTCCGGTGCTGGGTCTTGGCTAGCCGGGTCTTGGCTGGCGGACTCTGTGGCGAGCGGAGGTTGTGAGGCAGGCTCTTGCGGCATCAGCTCGACGGCGTCTTCGTCAATCGCTAGCGGCTCCACCCACTCCGGACCCGAGGGGCGACCGCCGAGAACCGGACGCGGCGTTCCCGTCCCGGCCCGCTCGCCAGCGCCTGCGAGCAACCTGTCTTGGGTGTCAGCACTGTCGCCCGCGGGGAGAGAATCCGAATGTGGTGGAGACAGACTGTCGTGGTCCGCTTGAATCACCCCGTTGCTGCTCAGTTCGCGCGGCAGGTCGTGCGCTAGAGAACGGCCCTGTGGCGGCGCTGGCCGCTGCTCCGTCGGCACGTCTCCGCCGGTAGTCGCGGCTGGAGCGACCATGCGGGCTGAAGTCCCGGTGGCGATCGTGCGGCCATCAAAGGGCCAAAAGCCGAGGTCCAGCGGTTTTCCCAACAGCGCCAAAATGATGGCCGCCAGCGGAAAGGCCATCAGGCCGCCGATGGCGATCCCCAAAATCGAACGGATCGACGAAGGCTTTTTCTTCGTCCGCCCACGCGTGTTGAGTCGCTGATGGTCGGGATCGAAGGACACATCGGCGACTTCGCTTAGCGGCCGCGGTGCCGCTGGCTCGCCGAACTCCAGTGGCAATTCCTCTGCCGGCTGCGAGTCGTGCTGGTCCCAGTCGCCGTCGGCAGACAATTCAGCAAACTCAGCCGTTTCAGCGCCTCGCGGGTCGGGCTCGCGTTGCAAGCTCGCCTCGTCCTGCAGATCTGCGCTGTCGAACAAGCTGGCGTCGTCGAGCAGGCCGGTATCGTCGTCCAGTTGCAATCCCGCGGCTCGATCCCACTGCGGGGCCGCGGCAGTGCCTGACAACGGCTCGCCGTCGCCGCCAATCAGTTGAGCAACCGGCGGTAGGCTCGACAATAACTGAGCTACCGGCAGGGTGTCGCCGCACCAGGGGCAACGGGCACTGGCGCCGGGCGGGATGTCGGTATCGGGGAGTCGAAACGAATCGCCACAGCGTGGGCAGCTAACGTTGCTCATGAAGGCATTGCCATATCGATGATGAACCGGTCCGCTGGCAGTCGCGGCCCTACTAGCCTAGCTCATTCTGAGCGGATCGCTGCGTTTGGTCTGTAAATTTAGCCGCTGTCTGGCTCCGTCTCGCCCGCATAGTCGCTGCCGTCTGCCTGCGCCGCGCTCAGAATGATGCCATCCAGCGCGGTTTGGCCTTCGACGAACGCGATCTCGACCAGGACCGCTCGCAACGGCTTGCCGCCGAGACGGTCGGTTTGCAGCTTCACCAAATCCTTGTGCGTGCAGACGACTTCGCTGATGCGATTACCCAAGCCCATGATCCACTGGCGGAGTTTGACCACGGTCTCAGCGGCGAAGGGATCATGATCGGGCAGCGACATCACATCGACCACGTCGGCTCCGCAGTGCTTCACCGTGGCGACGAACGCCTCGGGGTTGCCGATCGCGCTGAGCACCGCTACCGAGCGTCCGCCCAGAGTTTCAACCGGCTCGACATGCTCTGGCCAACTCAACAGCGTCGTCGGCTGGTGGACCGCGGTCGCCCACACCAGTTGCGACTTGATGGCCAGCACCCGATTGCGAATTGCCTCACGCTGCTCGGCGGTGACGGCGTCGGAGCGGCTGAGCACGACTGCGTCGGCCCGCTGCAGCGCGGTGATCGGTTCGCGCAGCAGCCCGCGCGGGAGCAAGTGGTCGTATCCGAACGGGCAGGTCGCGTCGATTACGACGATATCCAAGTCGCGGTGGAGGCGGCGGTGCTGGAACCCGTCGTCCATCAAGATCACCTGCGATTCGAGTTCCTCAACCGCGATGTTGGCCACTGCCACACGGTCAGGATTTTGCAGGTGCGGGACATCCGGCAGCGACCAAGCCAGCTCCAGCGCCTCGTCGTTGCCGCGGCCGTCGGTGCTGCCATACCCGCGGCTGACCAGGGCAACGCGGAGGTTCTGCTGGCGGAGGGTGCGTGCGACGTAGCGGACCAGCGGCGTTTTGCCGGTCCCGCCCGTCGTCAGATTGCCGATGGAGATCACCGGCACGCCGCAGCGGAGCACTTCGCGCCGGCCGTGATCGAAGCCGCGATTGCGGATTGCGACGGCCGCGCGGTAGGGCACTTCGCCGACTGCCAGGGCGCCGCGGATCAGTGCGGCCAGCGGATCACGCCGCCGGCCGCTGAGCAATTCCCGGTAGTTCACAGCCGTCGGCAGATCGCCTCGGCCATTTCCTGCGTGCCGACCGCGGTCGGATCGTTGCGATCGTCCTTCAGGTCATAGGTGACATCCTTGCCTTCGGCGATCACGGCGGCGACGGCGTTTTCGAGCCGCTCGGCTGCATCGGTTTCGCCGAGGTGCCGCAACATCAACATCGCCGACAGGATCAGCGCGGTTGGGTTGACTTTGTTCTGACCTTTGTACTTCGGCGCGCTGCCGTGGGTCGCTTCGAACACCGCGCCGTTGGGGCCGATGTTCGCTCCGGGGGCCATGCCCAGCCCGCCGATCAGACCCGCACCGACGTCGCTGATGATGTCGCCATACAGGTTGGGCAGCACCAGCACGTCATACAGTTCGGGCTTCTGCGTCAACTGCATACACATGTTGTCGACGATCCGCTCGTCGCACTCGATGTCCGGGAACTCCTCGGCGACCTTCATCGCTTCGGCCAGCCACAGACCATCGGTGTACTTCATGATGTTCGCCTTATGAACCACCGTCACCTTTTTGCGGTTGTTCTGGCGGGCGTACTCAAACGCGCAGCGGACGATGCGGGCGGTGCCGGATTTGCTGATCGGCTTGATGCTCACACCGGTCTCGTCGCTGCTGGTGAGGATCTTGCGGTCGCTCGGCAGGTTGTTGACGAACTCAATGAGCTGCCCGGTTTCGGGCTTACCGGCCTCGAACTCGACGCCGGCGTAGAGGTCTTCGGTGTTCTCGCGGACGATCACCAAGTCGACGTTGACGTCGCTGAAGAAGCTGCGAACTCCGGGGTAGTACTTGCAAGGCCGGATGCAAGCGAACAGGCCGAGTTCTTGGCGGAGGAACACATTGACGCTGCGGAAACCCTTGCCGACCGGCGTCGTGATCGGTGCCTTGAGTGCACACTTGGTGCGGCGGACCGACTCAATCGTGTCCTCGGGAAGCGGCGTACCGGCCGTTTCCATCACGTCGATACCCGCCTCCTTCACATCCCACTGAATCTTCACTCCGGTTGCATCGACACACTTGCGCGCGGCTTCGGCTAATTCCGGACCGGTGCCGTCACCGGTAATCAACGTCACTTCATAAGACATCGTGGTGTTCTCAATCAGGCGGGGAGGAAGGGATCAGTGAGTTAGTCGCGAAGCTAACCCAGCGGCGGCACAACGTCAACGCGTGTAGGTGACCGAGTAATCATGGTCACGTTTACGAAGGACACGCGCTGTAACAATCCGGTCAGGCGGTAACTGAATCTGATCCTCTTTCTTTTCCTGCGGATCGACGCGTTGGAACGAGCCGATCACATCCATTCCCTCAATCACCCGTCCGAAGACCGTTTGTGACAATTCTTTGGGTAAGATTGGCATCAGCGCGATGACGAACTGGCTGCTGGCGGTATTGGGAACGAAATCGCTGCTGTCGGGGGCCACCGGCACTTTGGCCATGAACACCGAGCCGCGGAAAATCCGTCGCCGCTCCGGACGATCGTGCTCATCGGGGATGTAGCGTCCCGACGTTCCACTGCCGTCACCATGAGGGTCGCCGGTCATCGCCAGCAGATCGTCGATCACTTGGTAAAAGTCGTGCCCATCATAGAAGCCCGACTCAACCAGTTGGATGAAGTTTGCCACCGTGTTGGGCGCCGCGTCCTCGAACAATTCGATCACCACCGGCCCGCGGGTCGTTTCCAACAGCACGCGTGGCAGGTCGTCCGCCTCGGCCGCTCGGCGCTCCAGTTCTTCTTCCCACCATGGCCGGTAGACATCGATGATGCTGGATAGGCGGTGGTCGATTGGCTCCAGCTTGTCTGCTCCGTGCTCATCGACGAAGGTCTGATAATAGGGAACGACTTCATCGAACTGCCCTTCGAGAAACGCGGCCCGGGCCGCCATGATGTACAGAAACGGCAGCGTGACCTCGGCTTCGAGCAACATTTTGGCCGCTTGATAAGAGTCTTCGTAAATCGAATTGCCCATCCGGTAATCAAGCACCGTGGCCAACAGCGAGGCAGCGTCAAAGTGGTCGCGCCGCGCTTCAAACATCGCTTCGGCACGATCGTACAGTTCGCGCAGTTCGATCCGTCCGCGATCACGCAACTCGCCGTACTGCTGCAGATTCTCCTCGCTGCGTTCCACTCCGTTGCTGTACCGGATCTGGATCGCGCGCATCTGCGTCAGCGTCTCGACCCACTGAGCGCGCTGTGCATCGAAGTGGTCCGCCAGTTGTTGCTCGGCTGCGGTCAGCGGCGGGGGCGGTGCCAGCGCCTGCCCCGCGCTGGCCGCCGCTTCTTCTGCACTGGGCTCATCGGGCAACTGATCGCTGGGGACGGCGGAGCTGGGCGGGACATCCGAGGGAGCGACCTCTTGAGCGACTGTGGTGGCGGACAGCACCACGGCGATGACAACGGCGGGGAACGCCGCCTGCAAAACGGCGAAGCAGCTCGGCAGACACCGGGGGAGAGAACGTCGAATCGGCATAACTCAGACCACAAAAGGAAAATGCGACTGTTGCGAACGCTGGCAATCGATCAGGATAAACGCCCATGGACCGATCCGTCAGCCCGACACTCCCATCCGGTCCTGCAGCCGAACCGGCCCGAGCGCACAACCGGGCCTCGGCCGAACCCTCTACGCAACCCGACGGTGGTTTGATCCGTGTCTGATTTCCCTAGTTCCTTTCGAACCTCCCGTGATGATTCGCCCGCGGAGGATGCGGCGGCCCAGCACGCCGCGCCCAAGCCATCGTCGCGGCAGCGGGCCGACGATCAACGCAGCCGCTCGTCCGCGGCCAAGAAAAAATTGCCCAAGGTGAAGCCGACGAGATTGAGGATCATCGGCGGCGACCTACGCGGCCGCGGCGTGCTGTACCTTGGCGACCGGGCGACACGGCCGATGAAGGAAAGCCTTCGCGAAGCGCTGTTCAACATCGTCGGCCCGGCGATCAAAGGACGGATCGCCTGGGACCTGTTCTCGGGCACCGGGATTCTGGCGATCGAATCGTTCAGTCGCGGAGCACTCGGCGCGGTGGCGATCGAAAAAAGTCGCTTGTTCGCCCGCACCATTCGCGACAGCGCCGAACGATTGAGCTTGGAAGAAAACCAGGTCCAGGTGCTGACCGGCGATACGTTCCGCATCGCGCCGCGACGGATGACGGAGGTTCTCGAAGACGGTGAGACAGCGCCCTGGGTCGTCTACTTTTGCCCGCCGTACTCGATGTGGAACGAGCAGACAGCGCAATTGTTTAAATTGCTGCGGACCGCGGCCCGGTTGGCGCCCCCGGGCAGCCTGCTGGTGACCGAGTCGGATAAGTTTTTCGACGTCCAGTCGCTGCCACTCGGGCCTTGGGATGTGCGCCCCAAAGGCAACATGACGCTCGCGTTCCTTGAGATCGACGAACACTCCGCGGCGCAGGCCGTCGAACCGGAGGAAGCTGACGAGAGTTCAGAAACTTAGGATCGGTTACAGGCGGAATTTCTGCAGGTTCTGCTGGTTGAGTAGCATGCTCACGACTGGCCGGGTGGCACGCTCAGAGCCCCCGCGATGGGTGTGGGTGGGCAACAGCTCCTGAACCTAGAAGGTCTTCGTTGGTCATTGTTCAGCTCTTCACAACACGCCCTTCGTTCCTCAGGGACGTGCCACCCATTTAGCAGAGACGCGCCGCCCATCAAACAGGTAGGTGCCGCCCATCAAACAGGTAGGTGCCATCCATCAAGGGCGAGCCACAGGCTCAGCGGCAAGCTCCGCCGCTAACTGCTCGCGAAAAATCTTGCTGTTGTGGCGGATGTCGACCGGCAGCTTTCCCGGATAGATGCGGATTTCCTCGATTCGCTGCGTCAGCGGATTGCGGATCGCCAGATCGCGTAGCTCGGCCAGCAGTTGCGCTTCGTCAGCGGCCGTGGTGGGCCGCTGCTCGGGATGCGGTTCGACGATCACCACCGGCGTCTGCTCGCCTGGTCGACCGCGCCCGACCAGCGCGCTGCGGTAAATCGCCGGGTGCGAGTTAAAAACCGCTTCACACGGGATTGTGAACCAAGTCTTCTTGCCGCTGGTCACGCGGTGTCCTTTGCGACCGCAGAACCAAAATTGGTCGCGGGCGTCGAGGTAGCCGACATCGCCCATGCGGTGCCAGACCTCGTCGCCATCGGTCACTTTGTGCACCGCGTTTTGGTCGGCTCGGACCGCGTACTGGCGACTCACCACCGGACCGCACACCATCAATTCGCCGATCTTGCCGGGGGGCAATTCCACCGCTTGGTCGATCGAGGCGATCGGTCCGTCATCGATCGCAATGACTTTCCAGCGGATCTGGTCGAACCGCGTGCCGACACACACGCCGCGGCCTTTCGCTGCCGCCGGTCCGGTCTCCGCGATCACCTGCCGCGATTCGATCGACGCCAACGGCAACGCTTCGGTGGCGCCGTACGGCGTCACGATGTCGGCGTCAGGATGCACGACGCGCCGCAGTCGCTGGAGGGTGATCGCCGGCACCGGCGCCCCCGCGGAGAGCACGCGGCGGAGCGTATCAAACCGATTGCCGGTCTGCTCGCACCAGTTCACCACGCGGTGCCACAGCGCCGGAGAACCGAACGCCTGGTCGATCTCCCACTGGTTGACCGCTTCCAACAATCGCTGCGGATTGACGTCGGCGGGCCGGGTCGGGTCCATGTCAGGGATGATCGTCGTCACGCCCATCACGTTGTCGAACAGGCCAAACAGTGGAAAACACGCCAGATCGCGCGTACCCGGATGGATGTCGTAGCGCTCGCGGATCAGATCGACCTGAGCGTTGAAGGTGCCGTGCGTGTAAGCGACACCCTTGGGCGGACCGGTGCTGCCGGTCGTAAAAATGACCGCCGCACCGCTCGCAGCCTCGACGCGCGGCAGCGCAACGTCGCCGCTGCGGTGCCCCAAGGCGGCGATCTGATCGAGCGTTTTGCCGCCCCAAAACCAGCGCCGGCCGACCGTGACATTCCACTTGGCCCGGCCAAAGCGGCGCCGCAGCACGGTACGAATCGCCTGCGCCTTCGGGATGCCGACAAACCCGTCGGGCTCCGCGTCGGCCAGGCAGTTGACCAAGTGTTTGCGACCCATGCCGGGATCGATCAAGACCACGACAACGCCCGCCTTCAGTAGCGCGAAGGTCAGGTGAATGAACTGCGCACCGAACGGCACGAGCATCACCAGCCGCATTCCCGGCTGCACGCCCCAGCTCAGCAAACCGCGGGCGATCCGGTCGCTCTGTTGGTCGAGTTCCGCAAACGTGGTCAGTCGGTAGGACCGCGTCGCGTCACTCTGCACCGGCCCGGCGGGTTCAGCGATGGCGATCGCCCCGGGCAGGCGCCGCGCCCAGTACGACAGCCGTGCGGCCACGTTGGAGCCCAGGGCCGCCTGGCGCGTGTCATCTCGCGCGGAGCTGCAGGCTGTTTCGGCAATCACCGAATCGCCCGGGCGCGGGTGCGAGCGATCGTGCCCTTGGGGCGAAGTGGAAGACATGGGATTCAAGCTTTCTCAGGTTCGTCAGCGCTCTTGCACAGCGGCCGGTTCGGTTGCCGCCTCGGAACAACGAATCATTCTTTCGGCTAAGTCGATCGAAAGACACCCCTGAGCCCCCTTCCAACCCGGTACGCCGTTGACCTCGACGACGACGCTGCCATGGACATCACAATCGATCAGGTCGATCGCACCGATCACCAGCGACAGCGAACGCGCGATATCCCGCGACATCGTCAGTTGTGCCGGCGTCAACTCGACCGCCTGCCCGATCCCACCGCCAGCCACGTTGGTGCGAAAGTCGCGATCGTTCGTACGCCGAATGCCAAACGTCTCTTCGCCGATGACCAGCATCCGCGTATCGCGCCCGCCGGGCGGCACGAACTTCTGCACATATAGCGCTGCCCCGAGCCCTTCCAGCGTTGAACAGCAGTACCACGCCAATTGCCGGTCTCGGATTCGCATCACGCCGCGGCCTTCACCGCCAAAAATCGGCTTGACCACGACATCACCGCCGAGCAAGTCAAACGCCTCCATCGCGGCCTTGCGCGACTGCACGACAACGGTCTCGGGAACGCGATAACCGAGCGCTGCGACCTGCACGAGCGTGGCGTACTTGTCGATCGCCAGTTCCAACGTCCGTGGCGGGTTGATGATTCGCACGCCGGCCGCAAAGGCGCTGTGCAGCACCGCCAGGCGAAAGGTGATCTGCTCAAGCGTGCCCGCGGGCATCGTGCGGCAAAACACAGCGTCAAATGCAGCCAAGTCGCCGGCGGCGCTGGTGGCGATGTGCGTCCCCTGACCATCGATCCGGGCGGCGAGCGATTCATAGGGAGCGTACACCAGCCGGTGACCGAGTCGCGCCGCCGCCCGCTTCAACTGGTCGGCATGCCAGCCTTCACCCGGTCCCAAGGCCAGCAGCTTGCGACCGGTCATACGCCAAACGACGCCCGCAAAATGTCGCTCTGAATCGTCCCGAATCGCCGTATTTTTCCGCTGCGGCGATTGATCAGCGTGACCACCGCGGGACTGAACAGATGCGGATCGACCTGATAAAAATCATAATCGTAATCCTTGAAGATCTCAGCAAAGGGACGCCCATGGTCTTTGGACGCACTGCTCGGCACCGCTTCGGACACCGCATCGATCGCCGCCTGGTCGCAGTCGACCCATAACGTCACTCGGCCTCCGTAGAGGATCGCATCGTTGGTCCGCCCGATCCCGCCCACGATGTCATTGGGGCGGGCAGGCGGCGCCAGCGGTGCTACGCCGGCTGCCGAAAAGATCGTTCCCACATCGAACCCCAGCGCGTGCAATTTGTGCAGCGCCGTCTCGACGCTGCGAGCGATCACCTGAATCGAGCCTGCCAGCGAACCGGAAGGGGCAATGATCAGCGCTAACTGGTCGGCCGGCAGGCCGCACTGCTGAGCCAGCGCTTCGATCACCGCCGGCTCGGGTAGCCGGTCCGACTCCAGCACACCGGCGGCGCGCTGCGGTGTCTCCTTCAAGTCGAGTTGTTCAAGGATCTCCTCCCGACCGCGCGCCATCCGCATCGCGCCGCTGGCCATGGCAAAGTATTGATCGACCGATACCGACCAGCCCGCGTACTGCGATCCCAAACACGCTCGCAGCGGGTCGTCGGTGCGGACCAGCACGCCGATGTCGCTGGCCAACCGATCTGCGTCCTCGGTCGTCAACGAGACCTCCGCTGCGCCGCCGAGGCAGACGCTGGCCATCAGCAGGCCGGCCTGCAGCGAACCGGTCATCTCGACCCCGGCATCGATCAGCAGCGCTCCGCCGGGGCGGGACGCGGCGATCCGCAGTGACTCGGCGCGGTCGATCGCTTGTAAGCACAATTGATGGGAGGCATGGTTGAGCATGCTGAGAAATGTGTCCGATCGGCGTCCGGCCGTAAAGCGGGCCAGATGTCGAGCGCTTCCGCTCACGGAGTTTTTTGTGGGGCATCCGAACCGGAGACGGTTGTTGGTATGCTGACCCTTTAACTCCACTCTTTCCCGTTTCTACTCGATCTCGATCGTTTTTTTCCATGCCTAATGACGCTGTGTTCGCAATGGTCTGTTGCCAGAATGGTTCTGAACCGGCGGTCAAAGAAGAAGTCGGCCAAGATGGCTGGCGGTTAGCGTTCAGTCGTCGTGGGTTCATCACGCTCAAGCACGAGGGCGTTCCCAAAGGCTTGCCGCGCGGCGCGTTTGTCCGCACCGCCGCGTGGTCACTCGGCATGGTCCAGGGTGAAGATTTCTCGGCCAACGTACAGCAGCTCTTGGAGGTTGTCGCGGCCAGTGGCACGAAAGAAGCGTTCGATCAACTGCATGTGTGGCCCCGCGATCGTGTGCCGGTGGGAAAGTTTGATTTTGAACCGGGAATTGATGAGATCTCGCGCGTTGTCGGTGAAGGGGTTGCCGCAGCACTCCGCGATCGCCGGCTGCTACGCGGCGAACCCAATGCGGTTGCCGCCCCGGGTGAGCGTGTGTTGGACGTGGTGCTGATCGACCCGGCGCAGTGGGCCATCGGTTGGCACGATGTGCCGCGGCTGAGCGGCACCGCTGCCGCCAAAATGGTCGCCCGGTCCTGGCCGGGCGGCGTGCAACCGCTCGTTCCGCCGGGTGAAGTGATTTCGCGGGCTTATTACAAGCTGGCCGAAGCCCTTGCCTGGAGTGGCTTGGAACCACAACCTGGCGACTTGGCCGTGGAAATCGGCAGTTCGCCGGGCGGGGCGTGCGGGCTGCTACTCGAACGGGGCTTGCGCGTGCTGGGGATCGATCCGGCGGAAATGGATCCCGAGGTGCTCGCGCATCCCGACTTTCAACACTTGCAGGCCCGCGCCGCCGATCTGTCGCTGAGCGTTTATCAGGGCGCGAAGTGGTTGCTGGTCGATTCGAACGTCCGGCCCGATCAGACGCTGGGGATGGTCCAACCGATCGTCACGCACCCGGAAAGCACCATTGAGGGGATATTGCTGACGCTCAAACTCGGCGGCATCGCGCACGCCGATCGCATTCCGGGTTGGATCAAAAAGGTCCGCCAGTGGGGCGCTCACGATGTGCGCGTGCGGCAACTGGCCCGCAGCAAGATCGAAGTCTGCCTGACCGCACGGTTCAAGTCGGCTGCAGGTTCCTGAAAGCCGGCCGAAAATGCGGACCGGCTGATTGAGCGTTTCCGGCCGGTAGAGGCCGCACGGCTCAACTGGGGACTGGGCAGGTGGGTTTTTTGTAGCTTTCGTAAGTTGCGATGTAATTCTTACGCATGGCGGTTCGCCATTCTGACGGGGGAACCGCGGTTTTTGGACGATTCTTAAACCGACCAAGCGCAAGCAGTTGCGTTTCTTTTCCTGGCTGGACTTGGCAAGTGATCGGCGGTTGGTCCGGTCGTTGCTAAACCTCAACACCATGTCCTGACCAGCGTCGCTTCACCGAGTTGGACTCGGTCACGCTGGCTTCCATACAACGTCGCAATTTCACGAGGAAATTGATCATGTCAATGAATGACCCCTTCCAGCTCAACTTTGAAACCGTTGTCGCTGCCTCGCCCATGCTGGGCCATAAGCTTGAGAATCGCGCCACGATCCGGCAGCAACAGGATTTGGCACTGCTCGAACAGTTGCAAGAATCAAGCACGCTGCCGCTGCGGAGCAGCCGTCAACAGGATGCGTTTGTCGTTGCCCCGTTGGATGTGCTGGTCTCACATGAGGATGGCAAAGTCCAGTTTCACATCATCGAACTCAATGGTACAGGGATCGGTGGGGTGTCCAACATGCCCGCGCACGTCGTCGCCTCAGTCGCAGCCAGCCTCCGCCGCGCCGCCCGCTCATGCTCGCAACCCAATTCGGTGCTGTTGCTGCCGGTATCGGGTAAAGAATGCAACCAGTCGCCGCGACTGAACAAGTTGATACATGAGAAGCTGATCTTTGCCGAAGCGATGCAGGCGGGCTTAGCCGCCGCCGGTGACGGGCAGGCTGACATCGTGACCCTGCAAGGTTTGCAAACGGGGACTCAAGCTTACCGCGACGGCGCGTCGGCCGTGGTGATCGGGTATATCAAAGACTTTCTCGATGCCTGTGAACTCGGTGATGATGGTTGTGTGTACCTTTACGGGCGACTCGTTACCGGAGCGGTCAATGATCGCTTTTGCTTGAACCTGATCAGCAAGTTTAAAGGCGAGATCGACCTGACTCGTTTTACCGCTATCAACGGAACTTATGTTGCGGGTGGCGACAAGGGCGCTGCCTATTCGTTGCTGGATGAACATCTGGTTCATCAAGGCAGCGAGTCGTTTCCCGCTCGGGTCAATCATGCTCATGCTCACCATCGCGAGCAACTCGTCGCCACGGTGCTGCGATGGCTGCGATTGGGGCGCCGCCCGGTGATCAAGCCGCACGGCACGGGAATCGGCCACGGCATTGAGTTTTTCTTGGATCGAGATGAACCGGCCGCTTCGGTAGCGCGACGCGTCGACGAATCAATCGCGACCACGGAAGAGTACTATGCGGCCGTCGGCGGCGCGTTTCCTTATACCGTCTGTGATTTTATCGATTCAGCGGTGATCGAAGAGGAAGGTCACCGGCTCGATGGCCATAAATTTGAATTGCGAGTGGTCGTGTACCGCGACGGTTTGTCACTGAAAGCCTGCCCAACAATCGCTAAGGTTGCGAGCCAACGCTTTGATGCCGCCAACGCTGGTCGGGAAAACTTAATCAACAACATCACCAATTCATCGGTTACCAAGCAAACCGACGGCACCGAGTACATGTTGCCGCTGTGCTGTGAACAAACCCTAGAGTTGCTGGGGATTTCCGTTCTCGAGATGGAAGAATTGTGCCGTGTCGCCACTCAGTATGTCCGGCACGCGATTGATGAGATTCCCAACATGGGTGCACGGATGGACGGCTCGCTACAAGCGGATTGGTCCGAATTGCCCGCATCGGTGGCGCGGCGAATGTTGCCGACGATGGCGGCATGAGCGGGCTCGGATTGGGGATCGGTGGTAGCGGCGGACGGATGATGGGCCGGGCCCTGGGGCTGACCCCGGAGGAACTGCGACGCGCCTGGCCGTTTTTCGTGATCTACCTGTTGTTGTTCACCGCGCTGACGATTGCCGATGGCGTGTCGGTCTCACTGTTTGCGAGCCGGATCGGTGCCGACCGCCTGCCGCTGTGGTATTCGGCTACTGCGGTCCTCAGCCTGGTGATGATCTCGGTGTACCTGACGCAAGCGACGCGGCGGAGCAGCAGTTATATTTTTGGCTGGATCCTCGCGGCGGTCTCCTGCATGTTCCTCGCCGCTTGGGCTGCCTATCAACAGTGGGGCGGAACGGCATCGCTGGGGACGTTATTTGTAACGCGTGAGATCGCGCTGACAATGGTGTTGATGCACTTTGGCACATTCTTACAAGACTATTTTGAACGGAGTGAACTCAACCGCATCCTGCCGATCATCTATGCCGGCGGGCGCGTCGGCGGAATCATCGGTGGCGGCGCACTCGGATGGTTGGCTCAACAATTAGGGACCATCAACCTGGTGCCGGTGATGGTGGTGCTGTTGATCGCAGCCTGGGTTGGGATTCAGATCGTCACCTTGATTGTAGCGCCGCGCGATGACGCAGAAGACGCCATCGCTGCTAAGGAACAGGGGGTGACAACCGCACCTCAGCAAGAGCCTTCCTATCAAGCGGTTCTGGGATTTTTGCGGCTGGTGCGCAATTGTCCGTTGCTGGGATGGCTGACGATTACCACACTATTGTTCATCAGTTGCCGCTGGTTCTTAGCGTATCAGTACACCTCTGCCTTTGAATTGCACTTTGACAATGATGTGGAGTTGGCTGGTTTTATTGGGCGTTACACACAGATCGCCTTGCTGATCTCACTGGTACTGCAACTGTTCGTCGTCAATCGCTTGGTGCAGTGGATTGGCGTTTCCTCGACTCACCTGGTGTACAGCCTCTTGGTACTGGCCGGACTGACGGGGAATGTTCTGGTCGCCAGTTTGCCAGTGGCTGTCGCGAGCCGGTTTTTGGAATCAGAATTGCGGTTTGGGCTGCGCAACCCCGTCAATCAAATGATGGTCAATCGCTTCACGAAGAAGACGCGCATCATCGTTCGCGGCTGGAGCTTGGGTTGGCTGATCCCGGTTGGGACGCTGCTGACATCCGGATTGATCGCCGGGTTGCTCCAGATCGACGGTTCGGTCGCTGTCGCCATCGTCGGCTTGCCGCTGGGCGTCGCTTTCGTCTATTCGGCGCTGTGCGTTGGCCGCGCGTATGACAATTATGAGCCCCCGGCCGAAACCGTGCTCCAGCCCGCTGAACGCGTGTCACGAATGGCTGAGGGAAGTCCGCCGAAGGCGGGCGCTGAGGTTGCGTCCGCGTCTGCTCTGTAATCCGCCGATTGTCCAAGGTAACATGGTAACCATTCGGCTTCATGAGCCGTGGTTACAAAACATTTTGGCACGGATAGCGACATGCGTCGGCGACGAATCAATAGCGCGGCCGCCTGGTTGACGGTGAGCACCGCGGTACTGGGAATCGGTTTGGCGGTCAGCAGCGGCTGCCGCGATCGCGGTGCAGCGGAGGCAAACCCCGCCGAGCAATCGCAGGCCGACAGCCCGGCGACGTCGACCCGAGCGGCTCTAGCGACGCAGGAGTCGCCTGCCGGCGACACCGAGCTGGCACGAGCGGAAGCCGCGCAACGCGGGGAATTCGCTGCGGAGCCGCCATCGTTGACCGCGGCTCCAGCAACGTCGCAGTCCCCGCCATCCGCGCCAGCTCAGGCATCTGCGCCGGATCAACCCGTTCTGGCGACCTCATCGTCGCAGCCGAACGAATCGCAGCCGACAGCGGTCGGTTCTGCAGACTCACTGGATATGGCTGAGCTGGCAACGAATCGGCTGCAGTTGCGGACCGACTTGTCGCCGGAACGACTCGTCGATTTTTTGCGGAGTGTCGATCTGGAAATGCAGAGCGTCGCTACTGGCCGCAAAGGGCTGTTCGATGTCGACGAAGCCAATGCGGAACTGGTGCGATTATCGAAATTAAAACTACAGGCGGCTGAGCAGTTGGAGACGCGTGCCGAGGCGCAGCCGGCCCAGCAGGCGACCGCGATTCGCGGCAAGCTGCAGGCGCTCTCGCACCTGGCGGCCTTAGGCGACTTACCTGCGGCCGAGCAGCTCGAAGCGTTTGCCGGTCAACATGCCGGCAGCGAGCATCCGGGCGTTGCCTTGGACAGCCGTCTGGTATTGATCGGGCTGGCGATGGAGCGGTTGCAGAACGGTGCGGCGGATAGTGCCGATGAATTGCTCGGGCTAATCGATCAAATCGCATCATCCGCCGAGCCTCCCGATGTCTCGGCGCTGATGGTCATGGGGCAAGCGCGGGCTGTGCTGCAGCAGTACGGCTATCATGAGGCAGCGGAGCAGGTCCGGGCGGCGATCGTCGACTTGTTCGCCAATCATCCCAATCCAGAAGTCGGGGCGATGGCGATTCAACTCGTCGGCTCGGCCAGCTACACGCAGCTCAGCGATTTGCTCCGCAGCTTTGAACGCCGCGAACCTCTGCCGGTCGACCAGTGGAAAGCGGCGGCGGAATCGCTATTGAAGGAATCGGCCGATATGGCGGCGGTGCAATTTTTGGCCAGCGCTGCCTTGCAGTTCGAAGCCTTTAATAGCGACGAGCTCGCCGATGCGACCTTCGAAGTGCTACAAGGCTCCGACCGGTTTAGCGAGGCGGAAGCGGCAGAGATTGCCGTTGCGGCGGAAGCTCGCCAAACGCGCCGTGAGATCATTGGCAAACCATTCGATTTCGATTTGCCGAGCGTCGACGGACGCCCGCTGTCGATCGCGTCTTACTCAGGCAAGGTCGTCTTGATGCCGTTTTGGGCTGTCGCTTTCCCGGATTCGCTGCGCGTGCTGCAGACGCTCGCCCAAGTTCGCGAACAATTCAGCGGCCAGGTTGAGATCATCGGCATGAATCTCGATCCTGCGGACGCCCCGGCGGATGAGTTCCTGCGGCAATCTCCGGTCGAGTTCCGCAGTTTCGAAAGCGTTTCGCCGCCCGGTGGCGAGGCCAACCCGATGGCCGCTCGCTTTGGCGTCGCTTCGTTGCCGTTTGTTGCCGTGATTGCCCCGGATGGCACCGTGGCTGCGATCAATTTGACGGGCATGGGCCTGGAGAGTCAGGTGCAGAAGCTGCTGGCGACCGAATAAAAGAGGGGCCATGGTGAAGCCCTCCCTGCCTCACCATGGCCCATCAATCGTTGGAACGACGGTACCGATCGTTCCACCCTCCCAATCCATGGTGCTATTAACATCGGCTGACCAGCTCAGCAACTTCAGTTACATTGACTTGACTTTCCGAAATAACATGCCTGGCCGATATCAAGGGCAAAATTAGCGATGCGGGTGTCCACCGCCAACGCGATGATGCCGATCACCCTTGAGGTGTCGCTCTTTGGCCGCTCGGTGCCAATGTCGCAGGGCGACTTCGCGGGGATAGTGATCCCAAAGATGGAGGTGCTCCGGTGGGCTGTTGAAGTAGCCGTAGAGGGTTGACGGCGGCGGCAGGACCGGCGGGTGATAGGGTAGCAGCGGCGGGTCGATCGCTACGTTTCCAAGCGACCGCTGGCCATCGAAGCAAGCATCACAGGTATCTGGAGCTGTTACGATAGCGGGACTGGTTAGCAGGTGAGGTGACACCGGGGCCACGACGGGAGCCGGCATACTGGCGTAGGTTTGCGCATCGCTGAATCCAGGAGCATCATCCGCAGCATGGGCGGCAGCGGCACTCAGCAGTGCGGCGCCGAACGGGGCGAGTCTTAAGTAGCGCATCCATACACCTTTGATGACCGAGAGTTCAATGAGCGGATAAGGTTTTGCTGCCGGGCCTGGGTCGCGACCGTCCAATGCTTGATCGTGACCGAGAGACTCACCAGCGAACGCTTCTGCGTATCAATCGACCTGTTTTGCCATCGACAATCACCACGCAGCGCAGGGTTCGTGAGAACAGGACGCTAAAGCATGCGGGTTGATTGAATTTTGACGAATATCATGTCCAGCGCGGCTGAGAGACCGCAGCGGTTACTCATGCGCATGATCGACCGCGGCCAGCAGCGCCGTGCGGATTTGATTGAGCCGCGGCGGTGCGGTGATCTTGGTGTTATCCAGCTCACTGATGTAGAACACGTCGACCGCTTGATCGAGATGCGTATCGATCTTGGCGAAGTGCAGCACAATTTTTAGATTGGCCAGCACGGCAGAAATCGATGCCAGCAATCCGGGGCGGTCATAAGCAAACAGCAGCAGGACCGTGTACTGCTCCATCGTTTCATTGTCGAAACTGACTTCGGCTGGCTGCAGCTTGATCTTGGCGGCCTCGGATTGGCTCAGCGAGGCCCAAACCTTACGGTGCGTCGGCACCGGCTTGCTGGAGGTCATCATGCGCGCGACGCGCTGCCCAATCTCACGGATGTGCTCGTCATGGTTGGCCGCCGCCGCATGGTCTTCGACCAGGAACGTGTCCCAAATCCAGCCGTTGCTGAGTGTTGAGATCTCTGCTTTCACGATCGACAGGCCGCAGGCTGCCAGCGCTCGAGTTGCCTTAGCGAAGGTGCCGATCGGCTGGTCCTTCTGGTGCATGACGATCGTGTATTCGGTCGCCCCGCGGCCGGCATCAAAGCGGCCACGGCACAGCGCTAAAGCCGGCGGATCGCTCTCCAGTGCGTCACGGATCAGCTCGGCAATGAACGCGGGTGAAGCGCGCTCGATCGCCGCTTCAGGGAGTTCATCGAGCATGGTGTTGCACCGCACCGAAGCTCCCAAACGTTTCAGTTGTTCCCGAATCTCCGCGCGGCGCAAGCGCGATTTGGGGCTCGGCTCGCCCGGCAACTTCCCGGTTTCCAGAAACGCACGCGTCCGATCATAGAGTTCGTGAATCAAGTCCTCCTTCCAATCGGTCAGCACATCCGGTCCAACCGCTGTAAGGTCCGCCAGCGACATCAGGGTCAGCAGCTCCAGCCGTTCGGTCGAACCGACCTCAGCAGCAAACTTCGCAATGATTTGCGGATCGTTCAAATCATGTCGAAAGGCGGCATGATGCATGATCAGATGTTTATGCACGAGCCATTGCAGGGTTTCACTCGTGTGTTCATCTAAGTGCAGAACCTCCGCAGTTTCCGCGGCGATTCGCTTGCCCACTGTGCTATGGTCTTCTTCGAATCCTTTGCCCAGGTCGTGGATCAATAGCGACAGGTGCAGCATCAGTTTATCACTGAGTTGCCGATAACGTTCGCGCGTCGGGCCCTGCTTGAACTCAAACTGCGTCGCCGCCTCCACCGCGCGAATGCAATGCCGGTCGACCGTATACTTATGATATTCGTTGAATTGCAGCAGTCCGCGAGCGCGTTTCATCGCTGGAATGAACTGCTCCAGCACGCGCAGTTCATGCAGTTGTCGCAAAAGTTCAGGCAACCGCCCCGGCCGACTCATCAGCGACAGAAACGATCGCACTGCCGATGGATCGGGTTGGCCCGGTGGGCGGTGGATCATCGCCAAGCGGATCTCCTGCCACGTCTGGTGGAGGATCCGCCGTGAATGTCGACTGGCGACATCCATTAACCTCAGGACATCGGTGAGGTTCCCGGCGAAAGGTGGTAACAGGCTGGCTTTGACCCACACGTAATACGGCCCCATTCGGATCGCGTCGTCGATGCGACGTGATGCGAGCCGTTCAAAGATGCGGGAGAACAACGATAAACGCTGTGAAACCGCATAGACATAAGCTGATGCGTAACGCACATTGCGCGTATGTTCAAAATAATCCTGCATGAACATCTCGACCGCCAACCGCGCTTCTTGTGGCTGGTAGCCCCACTTGGCGGCGATCCGCATTTGTGTCGGGCGATCCAGCACATCCTGGCTGCGGCCGGCAGCGAAGTGCAATTCGTTTCGCAGCCGCAATAAGAAGGCGTGAGCCTGACCGATGCGGCGATGGTCTTCCGCCGGCAACCGCCCCAACTTCACCAACCGACCGAGTTCGGTTTCGCCGTCGCAGGCAAAGCCGATCCAGCGGATCAATTGCAAGTCGCGGAGGCCGCCGCGCGAGCGTTTGACGTTGGGGCGGAGCAGATAATTGGTCTCGCCCCATTTGACGCGTTCCTGCCGCCGCGCTTCCTGAACGGCGGCGATCAGTTTGCTATGCCGTCGTCGCGTGCCACGCCGCAGCGCTGCAAAAAAGCTTTCGTAAACCTGCAAACTGCCCGCCAGCAGCCGCGATTCGCTCAGCGAGGAGAAGATCACCGGATCTTTCCAGGCCAATCGGCAGGCCTCGGTGGGGGAACGGACCGAGAAGCCGAGTTGCAAGCCGGCGTCGACGATGTTCCGCGACAGCTCCGAGGCGAGCTGCTGCACGGAGTCGCTGATGCCGCGTGTGGTCACCAACATCAGGTCGACATCGCTGTAGGGCGCCAGGTCGCGGCGCCCATAACCGCCGTGAGCGATCAGCGCCAACCGCGAATCGACGCTGGCATGGGGATGATGTTTGAGCGCCTCGTTCCAGATATCGAGGATGATGCGATCAAATAAATCGGTGATCTGCTCACACACCTGAGGGCCATCGGCCCCTTGGTCGTGGTGAGCCCGGATTTTTTCCCGCCCCTCACGCAACTGCCGCCGCGCGTCAAGGATTTCCGGCTCAATCAGCGGTTGTGAAGAATTAGACATTCACGACTATAGCGCGTCTTCCCCACGCTCACCGGTGCGGATGCGGATCGCGTCCTGCAAATCGGTGACGAACAGTTTGCCGTCGCCAATCTGACCGGTCTGGGCGGTCTGCAAGACCGTGTCGATGACCGTCTGCAGATTGTCGTCGGTGCAGATCACTTCGATCTTAACTTTCGGCACAAAATCGATCGCGTACTCGGTGCCGCGATAGATTTCCGTATGTCCTTTTTGGCGTCCAAACCCGCGAACTTCGCTGACAGTCATCCCGTGAATGCCATGCTCGGTCAACGCATTTTTGACGTCTTCGAGCTTGAAGTGGCGGACGATGGCTTCGACTTTTTTCACGGTTTTTTCGATCCTTTCAGGGGCGCTGGTACTGCGGCGGCAGCAGGTCAGAAGTGTCTCTGCTCCCGTATTCTGGGCTAGGGTGAAGCGCTCGGCAAGCCGGTCACGTGGTTGGCTGGAACCGGTTTCACCCACTGGATCTCTCCGACGCCTTGGCGCGCGTTAGCGACGCGGCTGAGGACAAACAGCAAGTCGCTCAAGCGGTTTAAATAAATCAAGACGGCCTCGCTGACGTTCGCCTCGTGGCAACGCATCAAGGTGACGACGCGCCGCTCGGCACGCCGGCAGATCGCTCGCCCCAGGTGCAACTGCGCTGCGGCAACTGAACCCGCTGGCAAAATGAACTGCCGTAGCGGCTCGAGCGTCGACTCGTGCTGGTCGATCCATTGCTCCAGCCGCGCGATGTGCTCAGGCCCGATCAGCCGCACCCCGCGAGCAGCGGGATCGGGGGTGGCGAGTTCCGCGCCGATCGAAAACAACTCGCTCTGGAGCTGCGACAACTGCTCGTCCAGGTCGCGGTTCAAGCCGCTGGCACGGACCAGGCCCAAGGCCGCATTCAGCTCGTCGACGGTACCGTAAGCCTCGATGCGGACGTCATCTTTGAAAACACGGGGACCACCGAACAGGCCGGTGCTGCCCGTGTCACCGGTTTTGGTATAAATTTTCATGCAGGCGATGATTCGCAGGTGAAGCGTGGTTGCTGGCTCAGCCAGCGCTGCGCTGATTTCGGCTCATGGCTCGCAGTGTAACCGGTCAGTCAATCAGGTCGCAGCCCCGTCCGGGCGTGGCTGCGTCGCTGCCGCTTTTCGCCCCGCAAATACCGCTTTCGTCAAAGCATGACTTCCCACACCACCTCTGACGCACCGACGATTTCCGCCGCCGGCATCCTGTTGATGACGCGCCCCGGTGGTGATCACGCACCGCCATCCTTTTTGTTGATGCGACACGCCGACCGCTGGGATTTGCCCAAGGGGCACGCGGAACCGGATGAGTCGCTGCAGGAAACCGCGGTGCGCGAGACCGAGGAAGAGACCGGGATTGCCGCGGCGCAAATCGAGCTCGACCCGGATTTCCGGTTCTCGCTGAGTTACCCTGTCCGCTACCGCGATCAGGGCGACCGCATCTTTCAGAAATCGGTCCACTACTTTCTCGGTTACGTCGATGACATCTGCGAGGTGAACTGCACTGAGCATCTCGGGTCGAAGTGGTTTTGCTGGAATCCGCCGCATGCGATCCAGACGCAGACGATTGACCCGCTGCTGGCCGCCGTGCACCGGCACCTAACTTCCTCCAGCGGCTAATTGCCTCCCTTACACCCGACACCTTTTTCGATGCCACTGCTCCACGCCTTTGACTTCCTCACTTCGCCGCCGCAGACGCTGCCGCCGGTGGTCATCGCTGCGGGTAACGACAGCACGCTGCGGGGCTGGGTCGTGTTGAGCATGAGCCAGGGCGCCGACACGAGCGTGCTCGATGGGGCGACGGCCCGCTGGATCGACTTGCGAGACGAATTGTCGACGGCGTCGCTGTTCTCGGCTGGCGAGCGACAGACCGTCGTCGTTCGCGGCGGCGATGCGCTGGTCAAAGATCACCGTGCGGAACTGGAGCAGCACGTCGCTGCACCGGGCGAAGCAAGCCGCTTGGTGTTGGAGCTCGAACAGTTGCCGAGCAATACCCGGCTCTACAAAGCGGCCGAGAAGGATCAATTGCTGATCCAGTGCTCGCCGCCACAGACCCCGTCCGGCCGCGGTCCCGACACCACGAAAATCCGCAAGTTCCTCGTCGGGCACCTGGCGCCGAAGTACCAGACGAAGCTGTCCGACGGTGCGGCCAGCGCGCTGATCGAATTGATCGGTGACAACATCGGCATGCTCGACTGCGAGGTTGCCAAGCTGGCGGTCCATTTGGAGGTCAATCAAACGATCACCGAGACGCTGGTCCGCGACGTCGTCGCCGGCTGGATCGGCAAGACGATGTGGGAAATCAATGACGCCGCCGCCGGTGGTAACGCCGCCGAGGCGCTGCGGCATCTCGACAAGCTGCTGACCGGCGGCCAGGCTCCTCAAACGCTACTGCCGCAGTTGTCTTGGGCGCTGCGGCGGCTCGGAATGGCGACGGCGGTTGTCGATGAACTGGAAGCGGGCGGACGCCGCGGCTCGCCGCAGGAAGGGCTGCGGGCCAGCGGCTTTCGCGGCTCGCCGAACGACTTGAAAAAGGCCGAATCGCAGATGAAGCAGCTCGGCCGCGACCGCGCCCGCCAGTTACTTCCCTGGCTGCTCGAGGCCGATCTCAAGCTCAAAGGCAGCCACAGCTCGCCGCCGCGCGATCGCTGGGTGCTCGAAGAATTGGTATGTAAGCTCGCCAAACGCTAAAAGAACAGCGGGAGCGTTTAGCGTTGCACCCGGCCGGACTGGTCACCCGCGGTCAGCGCTTCGATCTCCGCCCGCGTCGAATAATTAAAATCGCCGTCGATCGAATGCGACAGGCAAAACGCGGCCGAGGCAAACGCGATCGCCCGCTGTGGGCTGGCCAGTTCCGCTGTCGTCAAGGCGACCAGCAAGGCGGCGGTGAAGGCGTCGCCGGTGCCGATCCGGTCGACCATCTGGCTGACGCGGTAGGGGGCGAACACGCCGTTGGCTTGCGGAGCGATGAACACTTCAGCCGTCTGCCCGTCGAACAACATCCCGCCGAGGTGATGGGTCGATGCCGATTGCGATTGGCGAACGGTCGTCGCCACGCGCTGGAGCCTGGGGTATCGACTGGCCAATCGCCCAGCCGCCGCTGCGAACCGTGCAGCCGGTTCGACGCCGTCGGCCGCTGGAACTTGCACCGTTTCGCCGAGCAATTCCTCAATCTCGTCGCTACCGGCGATGAACAGATCGACCGACGGCAACAGCTCGCGAAGCGTCCGGATCGCCAGTTGCCGCGGCGGAGTGGAGCGATCCCAGCGCCACAGTTTCGCTCGGTAATTCATGTCGCAGAGCACGCGTACACCACGGCGAGTCGCTTCGGCAAGCGCGTGGAGCGTGACCTCGGCAGCGGTGGCCGAGAGCGCCGGAGTGATCCCGGAGATCACCAGCCAATCCGCATCCTGAAAGATTGCGTCCCAGTCGTAGGCATCGGCCGGCAGCACGGCGATCGATGCGCCCTCGCGGTCATAGATCACCTGACTGGGCCGCTGATTGACTCCGGCTTCCAGAAAGTAGAGCCCTAAGCGACCCTGATCGGTGCGAACGATATGACTGGTATCGATTCCCACACTCCGCAGCGTTGCGACGCAGGCATCGGCCAGCGCGTGCTGCGGCAGGGCCGTTACGAACGCTGCCCGGCCGCCGAGATGGGCGATCGACATCGCGACCGAAGCTTCCGCGCCGGCAAACAGCACATCCAGCGATCCCGGCATGCACTGGGCAAAACGGCGAAATCCCGGCGCGGAAAACCTTGCCATGATTTCACCAAAAGCAACGATCCGGCTCATTGTGCGTTCCCTTTGACAGCATCACGCAAGGCCGCCACCAACCGCTTCGCCGCCGACGCGTTGTCGGTGATCTGCTGCCAGCGGCCCTGCTGGATCAGCGCTCGCGGCGCGATCCACGAACCGCCGATGGCCTGGATCAGCGGCTCCTCCAAGTAGGTCTGCGCGTTAGTCAAATCGATTCCGCCCAGCGGGATGAACCGGACGCCAAGATGCGCAAACGGCGCGGCGATGCTCCGCAGGTACGGGAGGCCACCGCAGGGTTCGCAGGGAAAAAATTTGAGTAGCGAACACTGGGCCTGCAGCGCCAGTTCGATATCGGTCGGTGTGCAGACGCCGGGAGCGAACGACAAGCCGCCGCGCCGCGCGGCCTCGACGGTCAGCGGATTCATGCCCGGAGCAACCCCAAAGGCGGCACCCGCCTGCACGACTTGATCGACCTGCTGGGCCGTCAAGATCGTGCCCACGCCGACCAGCATCTCCGGCACGGCCGCGCGGATTTCACGGACACACGCCAGCGCCACCGGCGTCCGCAGCGTCAATTCGATCGCCCGCACACCACCCTCGGCCAGCGCCTGAGCGACCGGTACCGCATCGCGGAGTTGGTCGATCACCAGCACCGCGACGACGCCTAGCTCTTCAAGCTGGGCGGCAAGTTGCGGTGAAAACGCGGGGTTACAAGCAGCAGCATCCATCAATGAGGTTTTCCAGGGGCAGCGAAGCACAGCAATCATGGCAGGCGACCGAGTCTGCGCCGCCAACGAGGGTTCGACAAGCCCACACGCGTGCCGCGGGGCCCCAGCAGCCAACGCCTCTGGTAGACCGGGCGGGCGGAGCGACTAAACTGAGCGACTTGCCCACCCCAACACCTTCCCACCCCGACGCACTTACAAGGACTCTCGTTAATGCGTTTACTCTTCCTCTTGACTTTGAGCCTGTTGGTTCCTGGAGCGTCCGCCGCTCAGCCCGCAGCCTACGAGATCGTCGTCTATGGCGGCACTTCCGGCGGTATCGCCGCCGCTGTGCAGGCTAAACGAATGGGCAAAACCGTGGTCGTGATCGAGCCGAGCGATCGCGTCGGCGGCCTGACCACCGGCGGACTTGGCCAGACCGATATCGGTAACAAATCGGTGATCGGAGGCATCGCTCGCGAGTTTTATCAAGCGGTACGCCAGCACTATCAGGATGACTCGGCATGGAAGTGGCAGACACGGGAGCAATATCAGGACACCGGCCAATCACGCACCGCCGCAGGTGAAGACGCCATGTGGACCTTCGAGCCCAGCGTCGCGCTGAAGATCTACCAGGACTGGATCGACACTTATGAGATTCCGGTCGTCTACGGCGAGCGGCTCAATCGGGAATCGGGGGTGAACAAGACGTCGTCGCAGCAAATCCGTTCGATTCAGATGGAGTCGGGATTGACGTTTGAGGGAAAAATGTTCCTCGATGCGACTTATGAAGGCGATCTGCTGGCGGCCGCAGGCGTGGCTTATACGGTCGGCCGTGAAGCCAATACCACGTATGATGAAACGCTCAACGGCGTGCAGACATCGAAAGCCGTCTATCACCAATTTGTGCGCGGCGTCGACCCTTATGTCACCGCAGGCGATCCCAGCAGCGGCTTGCTGCCCTTCATTGAACCCGACGCACCGCCGCAAGACGGGGCCGGAGATCACCGGGTGCAGGCTTATTGCTTCCGCATGTGCTTGACCGACCATGACGAAAATCGCATCCCCTTCCACAAACCCGAGGGTTATGACCCGAGCTGGTACGAGTTGTTGCTGCGGAATTATGAAGCCGGCGAAAAGGGATTTCCCTGGATCAATTCCGCGATGCCTAACCGTAAGACCGATACCAACAATCGTCTCGGATTCTCGACCGACTTTGTGGGACAAAACTATGATTACCCCGAAGCCAGCTATGAGCGACGCGCAGAGATTGCCGCACAACACCGGCTCTACCAACAGGGGCTAATGTGGACGCTGGCGTACGATCCCCGGATGCCTGAGCACATTCGCCGTGAAGTTTCGCGGTGGGGGATGTGCAAAGACGAGTTCGCCGAAGGCAACGGCTGGCAAGAGCAGCTTTATATTCGCGAAGCCCGCCGCATGATCAGCGACTACGTGATGACTCAGCATCACTGCCAGGGGCGCGAAGAAGCCCACGACGCAGTGGGAATGGCGGCTTATACGATGGACTCGCACCATGTGCAGCGTCACGTCGATGCGCAGGGACATGTACGCAACGAGGGCGATGTTCAGGTGGGCGGCTTTTCGCCCTACCCGATCAGTTACCGTTCGATTGTTCCGGCCGAAAGCCAGTGCGCGAATCTGCTGGTACCGGTCTGTTTGTCGGCCAGCCACATCGCTTTCGGCTCGATCCGCATGGAACCGGTGTTCATGGTGCTCGGCCAGTCGGCTGCCACGGCCGCCGCGCTTGCCATCGACGATCAAGTCACGGTGCAACAAGTCGCCTACGACAAGCTCCAGCAGCGATTGCTCGAAGACAAGCAGGTCCTGGAGTGGACTGGCCCCAAACGTTCTGGACCGCCGGCCGGGGTCGCACCGGGCAGCCTACCGGGCATCGTCATCGACGACACCCAAGCAACGCTGACCGGCTTTCTGACGAGCGGCGCCGTCATCGGGCCATTTGTCGGCGGCGGGTACCGACACGACGAGAACACGCTGAAAGGCGAACAGCGCGCGGTGTTCCCAGTAAAGGTTGAGACGAGCGGACGGTATGAAGTGCGGATTGCCTACAGCGCCCATGGGAACCGGGCCAGCAACGTCCCGGTGACGATCCGGCATGCCGGTGGCGAAACGGGTCTGAAGCTCGACCAACGAAAGCCCGGCAGCATCGACCGCCTGTTGCAGCCGATCGGCACGTTCCGCTTTGAGTCCGGCAAGTCGTATAGCGTGGAACTCTCCAATAGCCAAACCGATGGCTATGTCATGATCGACGCGGTGCAACTGGTGGCCGCCGAGTGATCCGTCGCGGCGGTCAAGCCAGCGTGTCTTTGATCGGGTGCTAAACATCAGGACGAGCATCATGCTACTCGTGCGGCTGCAATGCTTGACGGCTCGTGGTTTGCCGTGGCCCGCTGGCTTGCTGGCCGGGCGACCGACGCTCGCCCTGTTGGCCTGGCTGGTTGCGGTCGCCGGTGACGGGCTGGCTCAAGGCGTTGTCGCGCCTGAAGCGACGACACCGCTAACGGCGACCAGCGACCTGGCGTCGGACATGCTCGACGGCGTCGACCGGTTCTTGCTCCGCCAGATCGAAGCTGCCGCCGCTGGCCGCGACCGGCGCTGGGAGCTGGATCTAGCGTCGGATGATGCCTTGCAGCGATCGCTGCTGCCCTACCGTGAGCAATTGGCGACAGCGATCGGGCTCCGCGATGAGCGGCTGGCGTTTGCCGCCCCCGAAGTGTTGGTTCAGGCCGGACGCTCAGCGGTGATCGCTTCCAGTGATGCATTTGACGTCTACGCGATTCGCTGGCCAGTGCTCGCTGATCCGGCGCCGCAGGCCAGCACCCTCGCCTCGCTCTGGGGCGAAGGGCTGCTGCTCGTCCCCCGCGGCCAGTCACGGGCCGACGTGATTGTGCTACCCGATGCGGATCAAACACCCGAGCAGTTATGTGGCTTGGCTGATGGGCTGCCAGCGGGTTCACAAGTGGCCAGACGTCTTGCTCAGTCCGGCTGCCGTGTGGTGGTTCCAACCTTGATCAGTCGTCACCGAGAGAAACGCCGCGGGCGGGCTAACCTCACCAATCGTGAGTACTTGCACCGCTCGGCGTTTGTGTTGGGCCGTACACTGGCAGGATACGAAGTGCAGTCGGTGCTGAGCTTGGTCGACTGGTTTTCCAACGCTGACCAATCGCGTCCGATCGGCATCTATGGCTACGGTGAAGGCGGCATGCTGGCGCTGTTGGCGGCAGGCGTCGACACGCGGATTGCGGCCACCTGCGTCAGCGGCTTTTACGGACCGCGCCGCGACAGTTGGCAGGAGCCGATCGACCGCAACTTTGCCGGTTTGCTGCAGCACTTCGGGGCGACAGAGTTCGCGCTGCTACTCGCCGGGCGACAACTGGTCGTCGAGTCGTCGCACGGTCCTGAGCTGGTGCTTGCCGGTGAAGGTGGCGGCCCGGCCCTTCTCCAATCGCCGGATGCCGAAGCGGCTCACCAGCGGCTGCAAGCAGCAGCACAGCGGCTCGGCGCTCCACCGCTGGAGCACCCGCAGACCCACTTCCATCACATCGCTCCCCCAGCCGGCGCCTTCGGTTCAGATGCCGCGATTGCGCAGTTGCTTCACGGACTCGGAAACGGCGCGGAGGTGAGCGACGCAGCAGCATTGTCGGCGATCCGGGTCCATCGCGACGCTGCGTTACCTGACGCATCGGCTCGCCAGACACGCTTGCTGCAACAGATCGATCGACACAATCAGGCGCTGCTGCAGGAGAGCGCGTTCGTTCGCCAGCAGTTCATGGCACAGCTCGCTACCAGCTCGCTGGCTGCTTTTTCACAATCGCAGGAGGCCTATCGAGCGCTGTTCCGCGACCAAGTCATCGGCTTGTTTGATCAGCCGCTATTGTCGCCTGCGGCCCGCTCACGAAAGTCATGGGAAACAGCGTCCTGGGCTGGCCATGAGGTGCAGTTGGATGTGTTTCCCGACGTGTTCGCTTATGGCGTGTTACTGATTCCCAAAGATCTCCGGACAGGTGAACAACGTCCTGTGGTGGTCTGTCAGCATGGCTTAGAAGGGCGGCCGACTGACACCTTTTTAAACAACCACCGCGCCTATCATGACTTTGCCGCTCAACTTTGCGAGCGCGGGTTTGTCGTTTTTGCGCCCCAGAATCCTTATCTCTTCGAAGATCGATTCCGGACCCTGCAGCGCAAGGCTCAGCCGCTGGGAAAAACATTGTTCTCAGTGATGGTCCCGCAGCATCAGCAAATCATCAACTGGCTCAAAACTCAGTCATTTGTCGATCCTGAGAGGATAGCTTTTTATGGGTTGAGCTACGGAGGCAAATCTGCGATGCGCATCCCGGCGCTGGTGACCGATTATTGCTTGTCGATCTGCTCGGCCGACTTCAATGAATGGGTGCTCAAGAATGCCAGCACGCGACACAACTTTAGCTATATCTGGACCGGTGAGTATGAGATCTTTGAGTGGAATCTGGGCAACACCTTTAATTATGCGGAGATGGCGGCGCTGATTTGCCCGCGACCGTTCATGGTCGAACGTGGGCATTTTGATGGCGTTGCTGAGGATCACTGGGTCGCGTTTGAGTACGCCAAGGTCCGGCACCTGTACGCGGCTAAGCTGGGGATCGGCGAGCGGACTGAAATCGAATGGTTCGTCGGCCCGCACACGATCAACGGACAGGCCAGCTTCGCCTTTTTGCATCGCCACTTGAATTGGCCAGAACCAGCCGCCGATCGCCCTTAAGTGCTTCGCTCGGCCGCGTCCCGGTGAAGCTTCAAGTCGAATTGCGCTGCGGAGGCGCGTCGACCCGCTGCACCCGGCGCGCTGTCGGGCGGGGTTGTGAATGCACATCAGGCGGGGTGGTTGCTTGAGCGTTGGGTGGCTCAGCAAGTATGCTAGAATTCGCCGGCGGTTCGGCATTGGCATGGGCGGCCGCTCCACACCTGATTTCAATCCCCCTTGCGACAATCGTTTACCGTGAGTCGCATCCCACCCAATCACTACCTCGATGAATTTTATTCCCCCGCGTCTGGTCTTTCTGCTGCTGTCGCTGGTTGTAGTAGCTGGGGTGACGCTGGCACCGCCGGCGTTGGCTGATCTGCCGGAGATTGTCCCCGGCCCGTACCATCACGGTCCCGATTCAAGTCCAATCGACGGGGTCCCGCAGGGCAAAGTGACCGAATATGAGTTGCTCGATAGCGCCGTTTACCCTGGCACGAAGCGGCGGTATAGCGTCTACGTACCGGCGCAGTACGACGGCAGCCAGCCTGCGGCGCTGATGGTTTTTCAGGATGGTCATGCCTACGTCGGCCCCGGCGGTGCTTTCCGCGCGACAACCGTGTTTGACAACTTGATTCATCGCGGCGAGATGCCGATCACGATCGGCGTGTTCGTCGATCCAGGCACGAAAGGCGAACTGAGCGAAAAGCGTGGCTGGAACCCGCGACCGACGAACCGGGCGATCGAGTACGACACGGTCAGCGATGATTATGCACGGTTTCTGCTGGAGGATTTGCTGCCCGTGGCGACCAAGGGGCTGCAAGTCACCGAGAATCCCGAGTTGCGGGCGATCTGTGGGATGAGCTCAGGTGGTATCTGCGCCTTTTCCGTCGCCTGGTTCCGTCCCGACTCCTTCCGCAAGGTGGTCAGTCACATCGGCAGCTTCGTCGATATCCGCGGCGGGCACGTCTATCCCGCATTGGTGCGGAAGGCCGAAAACAAGCCGCTCCGCGTGTTCCTGCAAGAAGGAGCGAACGATCTGGACAATCAGCACGGCAATTGGCCGCTGGCGAACCTGCAAATGGCCAATTCGCTGGCTTTTAAAAAATATGACTATACGTTTGTGTATGGTGATGGGGAGCATAACGGGCGGCACGGTGGGGCGATCTTCCCGGACACCCTGAGGTGGCTGTGGCGCGGCTGGTCGGAAGAGCAACCGTGATGCAGGCAACTGCAATTGCGGTTAATGATGGTGGGCGATTTCGCTGGCGGTGCTTGAATTGACCGCCTTCGCCATGTGAGCCGTACAGCCCGTTCGCCCCGGAACGATTTGTTCCTCCTTCCCAGTTAGAACCGATAGCGCGGTGAGAATGACCGATTACGACCTGCCTGAGCCGATTTCCGATCCGCGAGACGTGCATTTCTCGGTGCCGCAGGTGCATCGTTTGCGGACGACTTGGGAGGTCGCTGGTGACGATTTCGATGAGTTGCTCGATGTTTTGCATCCTTCCGGGACCGGCAGACCCAAAGTCGTGCTGTGGGCTGACGCCGAAGTGGCGCACAGCAGCCCGCGCGTGGCGGGCATCGCCAAGCGGCTGGCGAAGTCCTCGCGCGTGGAACTGGTCGGCTCGACACGGCTGGTTCCCGGCGGAGAACCGGTCAAAAACACCCCGGAAATCATCCAGGAACTGCTGAGTGAGATCAACGATGCGAACCTCGACCGCCGCAGCTACATCGTCGCCATTGGCGGCGGTGCGATGCTCGATGCCGTTGGTTACGCCGCGGCGACCGCGCACCGCGGTATTCGCTTGGTCCGCATCCCAACCACGACGCTCGCTCAGGCCGATTCCGGTGTGGGGGTCAAAAATGCCGTCAACTACTTCGGGAAGAAGAACTGGGTCGGCACCTTTGCCGTTCCCTGGGCGGTGATCAACGACGCCGGCTTTCTAACGACGCTGCCGCAGCGGGACTTCGTCTGCGGTTTTAGCGAAGCGGTCAAGGTATCGCTGCTGAAAGATCGCCGCGAGTTCGAGTTCCTCTGCACCAATGCCGCCGCGATCGCGCGTCGCGACATGTCGCTGGCGGTTCCGGCGATCGAGGCGTCTTGCCAGTTGCACCTGCAGCACATCACTCGCGGCGGTGATCCGTTTGAAGCCTTGGAAGCGCGGCCGCTCGATTTTGGCCACTGGTCGGCTCACCGGATCGAGCCGCTGACGCAGTACGCCATCCGGCATGGGGAAGCGGTCGCGATCGGCGTGGCACTGGACTGTATTTATTCGTCGCTGGTCCACGGTTTCCCCGAGTCGGATTGCCGCCGTGTCTGCCGGTGCCTGACGGATCTCGGGCTGTCGTTGTGGGACGACACGCTGGAGAACTATGATCAACTGCTGATCGGGCTGGAAGAGTTTCGACAACACCTCGGCGGACGGCTGACGGTGACGATGCTGCGAGGCGTTGGTCAACCGATCGATGTGCACAGCATCGACAACGCTGCGATGCGCGAGGCCTGTCGGCGCCTGCGCCGCATCGCCGTGACGTGTGAGCCACAGCGCAGCAGCGCCTCAATCGGTTAACATGCTCCTCGAGCGATCGGTCGCAAGTCAGGCATCTGGCACGAACCGAACGCTCCACGGACCCACATCCAACTAGGAGAACCGATGTCGACTTTCCGTATAGAACTTTGCAGCCGGGCGCCGCAATCGCGGAAGCTGTTACCCGCCATCACTGGACCGAGTTCCATAACACGGCGTTGCCATCTTTTGCAACCAGGAATTGGCCTCTTGGCCGCAACGTTGTTGATGATAGCAGCGGCGCCCCGCTGCTTGGCCGACACGCCCACTTCTGCAACCGAAACAGCCGCTGCCGCTTCCGGCGATGACAACAAAAAACCAGCGAACACCTCCGTTATGAAAATCAATGCGATCGAAGGCATTTCTGAATACCGACTCAAAAACGGGGTGCGCGTGCTGCTGTTTCCGGATGAGAGCAAAGACGTTGTCACTGTCAATATGACGGTTTTTGTCGGTTCGCGCCATGAAGGTTATGGCGAAGCGGGGATGGCGCATTTGCTTGAACACATGCTGTTCAAAGGCACGCCTGATCACCCGAACGTTCCAAAAGCGTTGACAGATCGCGGTGCGAACTTCAACGGCACGACTTGGATGGACCGCACCAACTATTATGAGACTCTGCCGGCCAGCGATGAAAACTTGGAGTTCGCCATCCGGCTAGAGGCCGACCGATTGGTTAACAGCTTCATTCGCGGAGAAGACCTGGCCAGCGAAATGACCGTGGTTCGCAATGAGTTTGAACGCGGTGAAAACTCGCCGATCCAGGTGCTGATGCAGCGGATGCAGGCCACCGCCTACGAATGGCATAACTACGGCAAGACGACGATCGGCAACCGCAGCGACATTGAGCGGGTGCCGATCGTGGCGCTGCGGCGGTTCTATCGCAAGTACTATCGTCCCGACAATGTCATGATGATTGTGGCCGGTAAGTTCAACCCCGAGACCGCGCTGGAATATCTCAACAAGCATTTCGGTTCGCTGTCGGTGCCCGATGAACCGCTGGACCCGACCTACACCGTTGAGCCGCCGCAAGATGGGGAACGAACCGTCGTCCTCCGCCGCGTCGGTGACGTTCAATATGTCGGTGCGGCCTACCATGTGCCCGCCAGCAGCCATCCGGATTTCGCAGCGATTCGCGCCTTGGTTTACGTACTCGCTGATGAACCGGGCGGGCGACTCTACAAGCAAATGGTTGAAAAGGAGATTGCCAGCAACGTCTACACGCTCGCTTCAGCATTTCACGATCCCGGCATTCTGATGACGTTTGCTGAAGTGCCGCTCGCAACTTCCATTGAACTTGCACGGAGCACGATGATTGAAATCTTGGAAGAATCGTTCGCTAAGACGCCCGTCACCGAGCAGGAAACGGAACGCGCGAAACAGCAGATCCTCAAGGCACGTGAACTGGAAGCCTCTGAATCCAATCGCATCGCGATCTCGCTCAGTGACTGGGCCGCTCAAGGCGATTGGCGGCTATATTTTCTGTTCCGCGATGCGGTCGAAGAGCTGACTGCTGAGAAGATTCAGGCGGCTGCTGAAAAGTATTTGGTGCGCAACAACCGCACGGTCGGCTTGTTCATTCCGACCGATAAGCCGCAGCGGGTGACGATCCCTGAGTCGCCCAACTTGGCTGCGAGGTTGGAAGGTTATGTTGGCCGCGAAGAGCTCTCCGCGGGCGAAGCATTCGACGTCAATCCGCTGGCGATTGAAGCACGGACCGAGCGCGGTGAACTGTTCCCTGGTTATCAGTACGCGCTGCTTCCCAAGAAGACGCGTGGCAATTCGGTGACCTTGATGCTCACGTTGCGATTTGGCGATGAGCAGTCGCTCAAGGGCCGAGTCGGTGAGGCGGAATTGGTCGGGGCGCTAATGCAGCGCGGCACCAAGTCGCTGAGCTATCAGGAACTGGAGGACACGCTGACACGTCTCCGGGCGGACCTATCCATGAATAGTACGCCAGGCTTGTTGCAACTGCGGGTGAAAACCAGACGCGAGTTTCTCGGTGAGGTCGTCGCCGTGATCGGTGATTTGCTGCGCAATCCACGGCTAGATGCAGCGGAACTCGAAGTCCTGCGCCGCCAGGTGATCACCAGCATCGAAAGCTCACTCAATGAACCGCAGGCACTGGCACCTCAAGCGGTTCGGCGTGCTTTGGCACCGTATGATTCCAGCGATGTGCGTTATGTGCGAACACTACAGGAAGAGTTGGAGTTGTACCGCGCGGTGACGATCGAGCAGATCCGCGAGTTTTATAAGGAGTTCATCGGCGCTCAAGAAGGTGAACTTTCCGTCGTCGGCGATTTTGACGCTGAAGAGATTAAATCGCAGGTCAAAGATTTGTTGGCGGATTGGCAGCCGACGCAGCCGTATGTGCGGTTTGATCGCCCGGCGGTGACCGACGTCGCAGGTCGTGTGGAGCGAATCGCAACACCGGATAAGTCCAATGCGATGCTTTACAGCAGTCTGCAACACAAACTGGACGATGAGAATCCCGACTATGCGGCGCTGGAAATGGGGAACTTCATCCTCGGCGGCGGTTCGCTCAGTAGTCGATTGGCTGATCGCGTTCGCCAGCAGGAGGGACTCTCTTATGGGATCCGCTCGGGCTTGTCGGCGCGTCATCGCGATGAGCGGACCGACTTCACGCTGTACGCGATCACCAATCCAGAAAACGTCGACCGCTTGTTGCAGGTGATCAACGAGGAACTGGCAAAGCTGCGTGAGGAAGGGGTCACCGAAGAAGAGTTGGCCAGTGCGAAGGAAGCCTACCTACAGGGTGAACGGGTGCGGCGATCGGAAGATGGTAGCCTCGCCAGCCAATTGCTCGCTTCGATGTTCAATCGCCGTACGCTGGAGTTCACCGCAGAGTTTGAAAAGCGGATTGCAGAAGTTTCGAAGGAGCAGGTCGACCAAGCGATCCGCGACTACATCCTGCCGGAGCGTTTGGTGATCGCCGTCGCCGGTGATTTAGAAAAGGCCGAGTAAGCTTGCTGGATGCAAGCGATTGGCTCGCCGGCGCCGCGCGCCGGCGGGACATTCGCTGGGACTCTGCGGGTGATCATTCGCTAATCCGTCGCAGGAATGCCAAGATCTGCTGGTTGACCTGATCGGCATGGGTTAACTGCAGCCAGTGGCTAGCGTCTGGGAACTTGACGACGTCTAACTCTGGAACCCATGGTTCCAGCCCTTCGGCGAGCCGAGGTACGAGGAACGGGTCTCGCTCGCCCCAGAGCAGCAGCGTCTTACAGTCGATGTGACGCGGCGGGGACGGCCGAAAGCGGACGGCCGCCCGGTAATAGTTCAGCGCCGCCGTCAATGCTCCAGGCGGTTTGAATACTGACAGGTAACGCTCAAGTTCCTCATTGCTGTCGGCCGGCCCCTGTCGCAGCGCTCGCTTCAAAAGTTTGAAATCGCCAGCGGACAAGACCGCTTCCGGCACCGCAGGCAACTGGAACAGCAGCGCGTACCATGATCGCAGCCACTGTGAGGAGAGCCGTTTCAGCTCGCGGTGGAACGCGATTGGGTGCGGCGCATTGAGCACGATCAACGACCGCAGCGACTCGCTGTGGTGCATCGCGAGTTGCCAGGCGATCACGCCGCCCCAATCGTGACCGATCACGACCGGCGGGGCTCCGCCAAGCTGATCTATCAATGCAACCACGTCGGCGGTGAGCGTATCGAGCTGATACGCTGCGACGCCATCGGGACGGTCACTGAGGTGATAGCCACGCAGATCGAGGGCGATTGCGCGGTAGCCGGCTGCAGCGATTGCGGGGATTTGATGACGCCAGCTTCGCAAAAAATCGGGAAAGCCGTGCAGCATCAGCACCAACGGCCCGGTGCCCTGCTCCACGTAATGCAGGCGGATCCCATTGGCATTTTGATGACGTTGTTCCACGATCGCGACCTCGTGCTGGCGGTTCCCTGAGCGACACCGCGAGCACTGGGGCCTTATTCGTAAACCAACTGCGCGGTGGCGGTGCAGTCACGATCGGCGGTTACACGCAACCAGTACGCCTGCATCGAGCTCGGAAACGTGTGCACGAGCGATTCTTGTGCCGGGATGTCGAAGGTTTGATACGGTTGCCAGTCACCGGTCCCGTCGATATCGACTTCCACGCGGATCTGCACCGGTACGTCGGCATCATGCTCAACCGTCAGCGTCCGCCGATCAAAGCCGTGGAATAAATAGGGATCTGACGGCTGATCTTGTGTGACCTTCGTCTGCTTCCACGGGCCGCCGGTGCCACGCGGTTTGCCAAACCGCCATAGGTCATCGATCGTGCCGACCCAGACCGCAACCTTTCCGTCTTCAGAACGGATGAGATGGCGATTGTCGACCTCCCCGCTCTCGATCCCGCTGATCACCATCAAACCGCGCCATGAGCAGTAGTCGAATAGCTGGCGCTGATGAGCCGTAATCGGACGGATCTTTGAAAAGCCGCCAGCGTTCCGGGCGGGAAGTTCATAGAACAGCCCACCGCAATTGAACAGGTCGCGCTCGGTGCAGACTTCGCGGTCAGTCCGCGCATCGCCTAGCGGCCCGCGATCCTTCAAACCCTCGGCGGCCACCGGTAAGCGATAGCGGGTACCGTCCTCATCCACAAACACAATCGAGGCAGCATCCCAAGTCACCACGTCCTGCGGGATCGCGACATTTTCCTGTAACCACGCATCGGCAACGGGGTCATCCACAAGACGCAGTCGCATGTCGACATCCATTTCGTAGTTGCCATGGTGGACGACGCGGCCGTTCTCGATCCGATCGGCGGAGAAGTGTAGCGTCGACGGCGTGGTACCACGGGCCCGGACCAGGCCTGCCGAATAATTCTCCACTTCGGGTCGAGCGATTCCAGCCAAGCGATCGGCCGAACCGCTCGGCTGCGGTTCGTTGCTGTAATGAAACTGGGCCGTCAGCGCGGCGGCATCGCGATCGCTCAGCAGACGAATCCACGCCGCCTCTGGTGCCGCCGGTAGGTCAAGCCAGCGGTAACCGTTGCCGGCCAGCGACACGCTTTGCCACGTTTCCCAGACGCCGTTACCCTGGCGGTCGAGTTGCAGCGTCAAAGTGACTTCTTGGGCGTCCCCGTTCACCAGATGCACCGCTTTGCGATCGAAGCCTGAGAACAAAAACGGTTCCGACGGCGTGTCGGCCTGCACCGGCTCGGCCAACCAGACGGCGCCTTGACCCAGCGGCGTGCCGAATCGGTCGAGTTGCTCGGGCTGGACGAACCACAGGTTGGACTGCGAGCGGCCCGGTCCAATGATGCCTCCCTTGGACTTGCGCGTGTTGAGAAACTCGTTTTTCGCTGAGTCATCACAGCCGAACACCACGCGGTTTTGCCAATTGCAGAAGTCGCCGATCACCTTCAGGTAAGTGCTGCGCGGGGCGATTCCGGTCGCTTGGGCCGCGCTGAACTGGCGTGGGAACCGCCAAAACATGCCATGCATCGTCATCAGGAGGTCGTCTTCGCCGATGTCACGGATCCGCGGCCACTCGGTGTTCCAGCCGTGCGCCCCGTCGTAACAATGGCTCGCCTTGGGCAGTCGGTAGGAGTGCCACTGGCCATCGGCGAGTGTCATCAGGATCAGCGAGCGGTGATCCCAGCCAATGCTCCAGATCGGATCGCTATCAGGCTCTGAATTGCCTGCGATCCCGCCAGGACCAGAAACCTCGGTGAACTGATTACGGCGAACGATCTGCCAGCGGTCGCGATCCCAACTCGCCAGCACGCCTGATTCGATGTCGGGACGCTCACGGGCCAGAGGTGAATTCTCACCGTTGTTGGAGTACACCAAGCGACCCTGGCCTGAATACAACCCTTTGCCATGGTAGCCGGGCAGGATATCGCCACCCTCACCTCGCGACCGATTGCCATCGGAATACAGCATGGTCACGTCGAGCGTGTTGACGTCGACTTCATAGAAGCCTTCCTCCATCGTCGCGTAATAGACCTTGTTGGCGGGATCGCTCAGGTGGCGAGCGGTACCGGTCAGGCGGCCGAACATTTCGGCCGGTGGGATCACGCGGACGTTGCGCTGGGCATCGATCACATAGGGGCCAATCAACAACTGATTCGACTCACGGTGGAGCATCCGGTTGGCATGCGTGCCGCCGACGCTCTCAGGCCGAATCGTCATCTGCAGATCGTTATCGATCTCATACAGCTTGTCGGAGGAACCTTCGGGGCGGTGCGGCGAATAGGTGATCGCCCACAATCGATCTTGCCAGGGCACGACCGCGCCGGTGCCGCACTCGCCGTCGTCGTTAAAGAACGCCAGGTGCGGGTAGATCCCAGACCACTGTGGAGGTTGCTTGGCCTGCTGTGCGTGCGCCGGAGCGCAGGCCACCGACAGCAGTCCGATCCGCAGCAAGTTCGCGGTAAGCGAACGGGCGAACGCAAGGCGGCACCCGCTAAACCAGAGCGACTTCGGTGACATGGCAAACTCAATCGAGTCTAAGTGAACAGCGTCACTTCGTGGTGATGACCGGCAGCTAACTCGTTGCTGAGCAGCCACTTATCTCACTTGATATAGAGCAGAAAAATGAAACGACCCTCCGTGTACTTAACGTTTCACGAGGAAACTATGAAAGGCCGCTCCGATGTCGCTCCAGGATATCGCATCGCTCGGGAAAATGCTCGCCCTATTCCTGGACTTGTTCGTCGATTCGCAGCCATTTGCGGCTTTTCGACTTGGAGAGCTTCGCCAAGTTGTACAGCGTGATCGCGGCGGGCACGCTAACCAAGCCGCCGCCGGTTCGCTGACAACCGACAGTCGCCACGACAACCGACTACCGGAGCGGATCAAAAAAAATAAAGACTCGTCAGGATGCTTGACTCGCGCCGCCCCCCTCTATAGGTTCTCTCTTGCTAGCTCGTGTCGTCCTGCTCGGTTGTCTGAGGCGAATAAGGGAATTTATAAATGCGGACCATGTTTTCCAAATTGGCTCGTGGGCGAGAACGTGGTGAGCTGGCATGCTCCCCAAAACCTGAGCTAGCCGTTATGAAAGTCTAGAGCCAAATTTGGCTGGAGGATTTTCATTGAGCAAAAAACGAAAACGTCACTCGGCTGAATAGATCGTCCGCAAACTCCGAGACGCCGACGCCATGCTGGCGTGCCGCCAAGTTGATCTACGACGTGGCCAACGGCTTTGCTTCCCCGGAGCGTCTGAACGGTTTGAAAGAGTCCTACCACGACTTCGTCGATCAATGGATCAGTATTCCGGCTGAAGAAGTCGATACCAGCGGCGAGTCCAATAACCCGTTTGAGGATGCCGGTGCGAACGTTATCGAAGTTGTTCTCGGCGGCGTCGACCCGGAGAATGTCCCGACTGAGCGGGTCAACAAAATGCTTCAATCTGGCCAAGCGGTCGAATTCGAACGCCGGATTGGGCTATCGACGTACACGGCCATCGGGATGTGGGTTCCGTTGTCTGACGGCAGCTTCCGTTCGTTAGTACTGGAAAAAGTCAGGCATTGGTTCTCCTCGCCAACTTGGCAGATTGTCGGCGTAGGCCCAGGCAAAACGATGAGCCTGGAGCAAATCGTCGACAGCTTTGTCTTTAGCCCGAAAGCAGCATCTTCGGCTCAATCGCAAGCGAACGCGGCACAATTCGTATTGCATGTCATCCCCTTGGGCGGTTTCGCCGACCACTTAAGTCAAGGTGACTACAAAGAAGCCGTGATCAGCATCGCTAGCGATGCCGCGACATTGTTGACAGGCGGTGGCAGCAAGGCGATTTCAGCAACGCGGGCAGCGAAAAGCCTCGGAGCGACGCAAGCCGGATTGCGCACCGCAGGCTTAGCTATCGAAAGCTCGATCATCGGGATTCGTGGTCTAGAAGGTGGCGTGAAGCTAACCAACGGCAACAACGCCAACGCGGAAGTCGCGGAAGTGATCTTGCGTTTGTTCGGCGTGAAGTCCAAGATCAGCGGCAACGCCAGCGGTGTGGCAAGGATTACAGAAGGTGCTGCAAGTAGTAACGCCCTAAACAGTGGAAGGCTGGTCTACGACGCTGCGTCAAAAACTTGGACTTCACCTGGTGGTTTGATTTACGGCCATGGATCGAAGCACGGAAATCGAGTTAAGCACGTGCTTGATCACCTGAAACCAAACGCGGGTAAGCCGACCCATACGTTGTTTAATGTGAATCGCGACAAGTTGATTGGCATACTCGATGAAGCTTGGGCTAAGAAGGGTGCTGCTGTGCCAGGTGATCCGGGAGCATTCATCGTTGACATGGGCCGCATCATCGGTGCGAACGGTGAACGATTTATCAAGCTGATTGTCAAGCCTGGTACCAACAAGATCATTACCGCATATCCTGTAATTCCATAGAATCCCCAATGCAGTGCCCTCGGTGTGATGGTCAAGGCAACGTTAGCCTTGTCAAAATTAAAAAGACAGGTGAACTAGTGCATCTGTGCGATGAGTGTGATGCACTCTGGAAGTCAGGTGACGAGGTGACTTTTGATGAATTCGTTGACTTTTCTTCGTATGTCGATCAATTCGGACTTGAAGGAACTTGGGACGAAGTGGAGGAACAGGAAACTGAACCGTAGCGGTAACGGCGTGACCGAAGCGATTGATTGTCTGCGGTGGCGGAACCTGGGTTGATGTTCCAACTGGTCAATCGGTACTACCCATAAAGATGAGCGTTAGCTCGTTGTCGGTTTCAGTCGGCGGCGAGTGGTGTTGTTATTGGTTGTATGTTGCCGCCGCCGAAACCACGCTAAGGGGACGGAAGGTTGTTTTGAGAATCGCTGAAACTCGCGACCACACCAAGGCGACGGCCGAAGGAACCTTCTGGCTGGCCGAAACCACCGCGCGAAACACCCTGCGGCTGACACTCGCCGCTGCCGACACCAACCTCTGGACCGCTCAGGAAAACGCCCGCGTCACCGCTCACCAGTCGCTGCACAGCGATTTGGCGCTCCCCTGGACCGGTTACCTGGTCGCCGCGGCGGTCGCTCGTCGCGACTGGTGGACCGGTTTTCATGCCACTTACGTCGGCTTGGCCGTCGATCGCAACAGCGCTGGCCGGGTGCCTGCGCCGGGGTCAGGCCTTGCGCTCGGTGTTGTCGTGGGGCAGGTCTGCGGGTGCCTGGGTGCCTGCGCCGGGGTCAGGCCTTGCGCTCGGTGTTGTCGTGGGGCAGGTCTGCGGGTGCCTGCGCCGGGGTCAGGCCTTGCGCTCGGTGTTGTCGTGGGGCAGGTCTGGGAGAGTGAGACCGTTCTCAGACCAGGCCAGCTCACCGATCGGCAATCGCGATGGCTCGCGTTCTGCAAATCTCTCACCGGAACAGACGGCGTCTCAAACCTAGTTCATCGAGCCGAACAGCAGTCCACGGGATCCGCAATCTGGCGAAAGAGGACAAGAGAAATCGAGGCAGTGTTCTCTACTTGAACCGGAATGCTCCCCGGTACTTAATCCGTGTGCGATGAGAGTCTATAGCCCGCAAAAGGGCAAGACTGAACCATCACAACTGACCGAGACATGCCCGGCAGCGACGAATCCAGTAGACAGTGACTTCCAAAAGAACTACCTTCGGGCAGTGCCGCTAAAGATACGCGGGCGCCCTAAAAAGAATTCGGCAATGACAGTGCTTCTGCCCTCTTATTGTGAAATGCTACGGTTGACTGATTCACCACTTTCTCTCGTAATAGTCGCAAATGCGAATTCAAACGTGTGCCGTAGGCGTTATCACGTGTACCAAAACACGACATGACGTCGAAAAAACGCTGACAAGCTTACGCGGTGCAGGTTTCCCTCCTCCGCATTTATTCATCGACGGCCAGGCAGAGGCCCCCCCTGCCGTTTCCACTACGATCCGATCGCCGCGTATCGGTGGTTGGCCTAGCTTTTGGTTGGCACTAACGGAAATGGTGTGCCGCCAACCTGACGCGGACCTGTACCTGATCGTGCAAGACGTCGTCGTCTTTTCCCAAGGCGTATTCGATTACTTGCGTGACTCGGATTTTCCCGAACGGTGCGGAGTGATTTCGCTGTTCTGTGCCCGATGCATTAATGGCCGCCGGTTCGGCTGGAACAAGCTGTCGACCCGCAACGGCATGGCCGGAATTCAAGCGTTGGCGTTCCCTCGCGAAGCGGCATACCAGTTCCTCGTTCATCCTTGGGATGTCAATCGCTGTCGCGATGCGCCAACGGCGTTGCATTTTCGCGACGACGACGCTCTTAAGATTGCCGAAGTGATTGGCAAGTGGTGCGAGCTTACCGGCAAAACGGCAATCACGCATAGCCCAAGTCTGTCACAGTGCATTGGCCGCGCGCCAGTCCCTCATCCTGACCTTGCCAATGAATGTGGCCACAATCGCGCTGATTCGTTCCCAGGAGAACAATTCAATGCGAACCAAGTTTATCCAGCTTTTGCCGCCCAACTTCAACGCTGGATTGATAATGGAGCCTCAGAGCAATGGGCAATCAGCGGACAGCTATGGGCAATGGTCTACCAGATCGCTAGGCCAGGACTGCATACGCTGGAGTTCGGATGCGGATTGTCCACCAGCTTGCTGGTTGAACGCGGATGTCGACATATTGCCATTGAGCACGATGCGACCTTCGTCGAATCGTTAAAGAAGTTTGACCCGAAGGCGGCTGACACGGTGATCGTATGTCCCCTGGAAGGAGATCCGCCATGGTACCGTTGGCAAACAATGCAGAAATTTGACTTGATTTTGGTCGATGGCCCGCCTGGTTACATCGGACGGCGAGGCATCCTCGATCACATCGAGTCGTTGATTCACGATCGCTCCGTTATTTTTGTTGACGATGCCTGCCGATCCGCTGAAGCGGATATCGCGAAGGAGATTGCTAAGCGGCTCAACTGGCCACTTATTATCTCTACTGCAGGGCACTACGGCTTCGCATGCATCGCCAAGGAGTTGCCGGCCCGAGGAGCGGCTACGCCTAGCGTTTACAAGTGACCGAACAAGAACCATCTGTCATAAGTGACGTAATTCAGCGCGATTCCTGCCGCCTGGAAAGAATCCGTTTATAGGACAAACTTGTATTCGGAGGCTTGTCAGTCGACTATGGTTCAGTTCATCATTCTGCTGCGGTTCCGCTGATCCACGCCAAAACGCCTGCGAGTGATCTATCCAAAGCACCCGCGTTAAATTGCCGCAACTTCTCGCTGTATACCGCTAGCCGAGACTTGAGATCTGAGTCGTTGATCAAATTCCCTAAGGCCGCCTGCCATTGGGTTGAATAGCTTGGCAAGCTGACTCCCCATCCTGTTTGTTCAAGGGCAACGGCGTTCAATCGTTGTTCGATAAAAAGAGGTAGTGCGGCTACTGGGATGCCCAGAGACAGAGCCTTGAGTGTAATGCCATGATTTCCATTGCAAATCACCAATGCGCAGGAATCACCACATTGATCCAGGTCGATTAAGCCACCCGAAAGGCACACGTGTTCCATGCAGCGAATCGCATCGATTTGCTTAATAACGCCGTCACAAACAAGCAACAAGTTGGCGCCAAGACTTCCTAGCCGCTCGCATATGAGCGGCAAATCCACTGTTGATTTCAAGTAGGCGATCACCTTATCGCCGGAGCGGTCATTCCATTGTGGGATCCTGCCGCCACGGTAGAACCAAACTCCACAATAGGATTCATCACCGCGCGACATTTGATATGGATCAAAATCGGGCGTCGTGCATAATAAAGTTGGGCCGTCAATTGCAAACAATTCGTTCCAATTGGCTGTGGTTGGCATATGGCGATTGAGGCTAAATTTGTTTATGGACGCAAGGATATTGTCCGCGACGTCATGCTCTTCTGTCGGAACCTGCCGGCCATCCCGGCCAACGCGTTCGTTCGTGGTGGATTTCCGAAGCCAGTACCAATTCGAGCGGTCGGTATACCAAGCGATCTGGAAACGTAGGGCGCAATCAATCCTAAGTCAGAAATGACGTGCGTGGGATTAACGGCGGTGATCAAATCATGCCAGCGACCGAGATAGGTATGCAAAGACGATACGTCGTGCATGCCCAGATTCCAAGACAATCCGGCCAAGCAAGCCGGTTCCCTTACTTGGCACTTGCGCTGCCGTAATGCGGGCAGTTGTGGACCTTGTAAGATCGAAAAATGCGAAGAATGAAAGACTTTTTGTGCGCAAACCGGATCCTTGACCGCCAGCACGATTTGATGGCCCTGGGCGTTCAAACGCAGAGCCAGCGGCAAGAGTCGCCCCAGGTGCCCGTACCCTGCTCCCCATTCCCATGTATATAAAATGCGAACTGGCTTCATGGTTATCTATCGTGTCGCGTTCGTCATCGGAGTGCTCCTGGAGTGAAGGAAGGTACAATCCTTCAATGAAGGCGCGTCTCTGCCCCTTCTGCTTGGTTTTGCTGCTTTGACATACCAGGGGTCAGGGGCCTTTTTGGATAGGTTCTAAGTGGCCGGGCACAAGTTACTTGTCATAATTGACGTGATTCAGCACGATTCTTGCCGTTTGGAAAGAATCAGTTTATGAAACCAACTTGTGTCCGGGTGCTTAAGTGACGCGGAAGCGTGCGGAGGTGATCGTGGCAGCAAACGCCAGGGCGAAGATCGCCAGCGCCCAGCCCATTCCCGCAGTGATCAGCGCGATCACGGCGGAATAGGCGATCAGGTTTAAAATCCCGGAGCGCACGAGATTTTGAATCATCGCGGGGCGAAGATCGCTGAGCGTGCGGAAGCCGCGCATGACAACCGGCAACGTGATCAGCCCCACGAGGATGGCAAACCGGCCATCGGGCAAGAACGCCCACGGTGTCCCAGCCGGTGCCAGCCGCGGAGCAACAGCCAGCAGTGCAGCGCCGACGACGGCCACCACCAGCCCCGTCACCACGTCGGTGCGATTGCCACCGCCGGTCTCACCGCGCGAGATCGTGGTGATGCCGGTGATGTAGACGCCAAACCCGGCGGCTAATCCGAACACATGCAGCGGAAACCAAATCTGGGGCTGCGCAAACTCGGCCGCGCCGACGATCATCAGCGGCGACGCCCCCAGTAAAAAGCAGAGCATCCGGCAGACGCCCATCATCAGCGGCGCAACCGGTGTCCGCTTGAGCGGCCCGTTGTAAAGCACAATGCCGATGGCCAGCGCAGCGGCGATCACCGGCGGCGCGAACGTCATCGGGCGGTCCGGTGTGCCAACCCAACCGGCGATGCCCGCGACAGCGATCGACAGGAACAACAACGACCAGCCGGTCGTCCGCGCAGCGGAAACCGAGATCGCACCGCTGGGCAATGGCCGCGACGGCCGCTCCACCGCATCCTCCGCCAAATCCCAGATGTCATTGAGAATCATGCCGGCCCAATAGGCGGCGACCGCAGCCACCAAGATCAACGCCGCCAGTGGCCAGGCCGCTGCTGCATCGTCCGCCGTGCCGGCAGCGACCAAGAAAGCGGCGAGCACCTGAGCGAGCACGGTGAACACCGTAGGGATCCGCACCAGTTGAGCCCAGCGGAACCAAATCGGCAGCGACGGAGCGGGATCAGGGGACGACACGTTCAATTTCGGCTCGAGGATTCAAACGGGGTTCGCGGGAAGCGGCATCCGGTGCCTTTCCCCTCACGAGCTAAGTTGTCGCGTCTTGACCGCGCTGGATCAACCGGGCGCGGATGCGGTTACCATGCTCTTGCGGATCACCCGCGGTGCGGTACAGCTCGGCGGCCCGTTCCAGATCACCCTGGCGTTCCAACGTCCGCGCCAGATTGTACCGAGCCGCGATCTCCCAACGCGATTCGATTCCGTCGCCCAAAATGCGTTCTTCAAACCATGTCTTCGCCAAGTCCGGCCGGTCGGAATCGTACTGAATCAGGCTCAACCAGTAGGTCGCCGTAACCTTGCCTTGCCGCATAATCGTTTGCACCTGCTGGATCTGGCGATCATAGATTTCCGGCGACACCCCGAGTTCGCGGCGGATGCCGTACTGCATTTGCAATTCGACATCGGTGCGCAGTTCCGCAATTTCAAACTCCGGTTGGCGCTGGCTCAGATAAAGTTTCTTAGCGCCCTGCAGATCCTCATCCTCATCGCTTTCAAACTCGCCTTGGAGATGGCGCCAGCGTCCCAGGGCCAACCGTTTGGCCTGTTCCATATCCGCTTCGAGGATCGTCCAAGGCGCGTTGACATAGAACGACAACATCGGATCTTGCTCACTCGCCTGAGCAATCGCCGTCTGGTAGACCCGTGCTAACAGCGGCACGTTCCAAATCTCGCAGCGCGCGATGCCGCTGACCGCTGCGAACTGCGCGGCCAACTCGACCGGATCGTCGTAGACCACCATTCGCAGCCCGCCGGTGAGCGATTGTTGCAGACGCTGGGCGCGAACGCTCATCCCCTCGGGCTGCAGCATCAGCAGGGCGACGAGTTGTTGCACATCGTCACGTTGCACGGGATAGTCGAACCAGCCGGGAACATTCATCCGCCGCAGGATCGTAGCGTCGCGGCGGGTTTGATTGAGCGTGGCGATGCCGGTCTGGTTGGGCCCAACCACGGGGACACCCAAACCGCAATCAAACAGGTAGACTTCGCCGCCGATCAGCACGCCGACGAGCCAGGGCCGCGGGGCGCTGTCCCCGGCGCTCTCGCCGCCGCCCTGTAAGCTTGGAGCCGTGGCTAACAGGCAGGCAGGGAGCTGGGCTTGTCGGCACAGTCCGATGAACGTCCCACTGCGCTGCAGAGCATCACCGGTACCGCGAAAGAGCGTTTGTAACGGCGTTTGGCGGTAGCCCGGTCCCATGAACGTCATGCCCTGCGGCAACCGTGGCTGCGCCGGCAACGCGTCGCCCAGGTCCAGCGGTTCCAAGGCAATGTTGCGGATCGTCCAGTCAAACAACTGAATGGCATCGGACAATTGTTCGCTGTTTTCCGCCCCGAGCGACTCACGATTCTGTTGCAGCCAATTGTCCCAAAGGGGATCGGTGGGACCGCTGGTGCGAACCCATTCGCTCACCTGGCGCAGCAGGTAGCGATAGTGCAGGTGGTCGACATCGGCCTGAGCAAACGTGGGCCGCGTGATCGCTTCCTTCGCAGCCGCAACAGGAAGCACCTCCGAGAGGCTCTTGAGCAATTCGTCCGGCACCGCCGGTTGTGGCTGGGCTGCGGAATCCGCTGTGCGAGCGGCCTCTTGCCAGGCGTTGAGATGATAGGTGATTTGCCGAGCGGCCGACTCCCGATTCAGTTCCACGAGCCGCGACACCAAATTGAAAGCCTCGCCGAGATGGTCGATGTTGGTATCGGCTTGTTGGCGCGCCTGTCGGCCGGCCTGGATCTTGCGAGCCGTTTCTAGGTCGTTGGAGCATCCCATAGCGAGCAGCGACACCAGCCCCATGAATGCCAACATGAATACTGAAGGCAATCGCCGCGGCGCGGAGCACTGGCGATGCCAGGATTGGCGGTAGTGACTTAAACAAGAGGAAGCCATCAGGCGGGAGCTCGGCATGGGTAACAGCCAACCGGTTCAGAGAAAAGCGGTGATGGGAGGCGACGAACGCATTTATAGCGAGAGGCGGCAGCGGTGCAGGGCGAGTAACCGAGCGATCAACGCGTCGAACTGATCCAGTGGGATCATGTTCGGACCATCGCTGGGCGACTGACTCGGATCCGGGTGCGTTTCGAAAAACACTCCGTCGATACCCATCGCTACGGCAGCCCGGGCGAGCGGTTCGACCATTTCTCGGTTTCCGCCGGTTGCCCCGCCGAGCCCACCGGGACGTTGGACGCTGTGCGTGGCATCAAACACCACCGGGGCGCCGAGCCCGCGCATCAGCGGCAGCGATGTCATGTCGTTCACCAGCCGCCCGTAGCCAAAAAAAGTCCCGCGTTCGCAGAGCAGAACATCCGCCGGCGAGGAGGCGCCAGCCGTTTCGGGCCGACTGCCGCGGATTTTTTCTAAGGCGTAACGCATGTCTTCCGGCGCCATGAATTGCCCCTTCTTGACGTTCACAGGCTTGCCGGTCTGACCCGCGGCGACAAGCAAATCGGTCTGGCGCGCCAGAAATGCGGGAATCTGCAACAGATCGCAGACTTCGGCCGCGGCTGCGGGTTGGTCGGGCAGGTGCACGTCGGTGGTCACCGGCAATCCAGTCATCTCCTTCACCCGCTCGAGCATCCGCAGCCCTTCGTCGATCCCCGGGCCTCGATTGGCGTTGAGGCTGGTGCGGTTGGCTTTGTCAAACGAGGCCTTGAAGACGACGCCGACGTCGCGGCGCTCGGCGATCTGACGCAACTGCTCGGCGATCTGCAGCGTCAAGTCGAGCGTCTGCAGCACACATGGTCCGGCGATGATCAGCAGCGAACCGTCGCCGCAACGATAGGGTCCGATGGCGACCGGCTCAACATTCGCTGCTGCCGGCGGCACGGTATCAGGCGGTTGCGTCATCGGCTTCCAAAAATCCAAGGTAAGGGAGGCAAGGGGGCCGCGGTCGTGCCCGGAGCAACCCGCAACCGGATGCGTCCCGGCAGCACACCGATCTCCAGCGGCAAGCGGCCGGCGTAGTCACCGTCGATTTGAAAGGCGACCCGCGCAGGGGACGTGATGCGACATCCGGTGATCGGCCGGCGAACCACGTCCTTCCACCGAATATGACGTCCCGTGATGATTCCGCCCAGGTAGCGCGTGCCGCTGGCGATCGAGCCGTGCTGCAGCGAGCAGAGATCGAGCAGGCCGTCATCTTCGCACGCATCGGGCTCGACGGCCAGTTCCACCGCGTACCGCGGCATGTTGAACACCAGCGCCCAGCGACAGGTAATCGCCTTGTGAACCGGCTGCGGTGGGATGCTGTCGGCCGTGAGCTCCGACGGCGGCAGTACCGGAGAGGTCGCTCCCAGATACTCGACGGTAATCGGCGGAAACTGGTAACTGCGGAGCGTTCGCAGGATCGGCCAGGTGTAGCTGAAGCGATTGATGTGTCCGCGCCGCGTCAGGTGCATCGCTCGCACGACCTCAGCATCAAACCCGCAACTAGCCATGACCAGGAACAGCCGCCCATTGGCCAAGCCGGCGTCGATCTTCATTTCCTGGCCATGCAAAATCACGTTCTGCATCGAAGCCAAATCGCTGGTGATCCGGTAATGCTTGGCGACGAGGTTTTCGGTCCCCAACGGCATCGGCACGAGTGTCGTCGCGGGCGGTGTGTTTTGCGCAACCAGTGACAGAGTACCGTCGCCACCGGCGGCCACCACCATGCGCGGCAGTTGAGGCGAAGTGTGCGGATCGGTGCGGTGCCGCAGTTCGTCCAGCGACGAGGTGACATTGACGGCGAACTGCCGTCCGCTCAGCCACTGGGCCAGCAAACCCACGCGGTCGCGCCCTGCCCCGCTGCCCGCCTTGGGACTGGTGAAGATCAGGATTTCAGGTGGCGACGTGTCGCTGCGGGAATCGAGTGGGCCAGGCGGCTGCGTCATACCAGGCGGCTGCGTCATAGATGGGTTCAACGAGGGACAGGTAGCTGAAGTGCCACAGGATAACCTAGCCGTCGCCGATCTCGTACTCGCACGGCCGCACGATCCTCAGGCACGCACGCTCGGCAGCCTGACTCGGGAACGGCGGCTACTTACACGTCGCGGCGGTGTTATGTTACGCTGCCGCCCCGCAGGGCCGGTGACGTCGCCCGAATGCATCGCCCGCAGCGGGCGTTTGGACTTCTGAGCGGAACGTATTCTCGGCGGAATGAACTTGTGAGCGTATGGTGGCTGGTCCTCGGAGCGACAGCTCTGATTCTGCTTGGCGTGCTGTGGTTTCGGCTGCACGCGCTGCTCGTCCTGTTGGCCGCTGCGCTGTTGGTCGCCGTGCTCACCCCCCAGGCGGAACTGCAGAGTTATGTCAGCGGCCAAGTCGCCCAGGGCAGGATGGGCGAAGCGGCGGCGACGAGTTTGATCAATACGTCGGCTCCGCGGCGTCTGGCAACCGCGTTCGGGCAAACCGCTGGCGAAGTCGGGATTCTGATCGCGATGGCCAGCATCGTCGGGATCTGCTTGATGGAAAGCGGTGCTGCCCACGGGATCGTGACCGCGATGCTGCGGATTAGCGGCGTCAAACGCGCGCCGGAGGGGTTGGCGCTGAGTTCCTTTCTGCTGAGCATTCCCGTCTTTTTCGACACGGTGTTTTACCTGATGGTGCCGCTGGCGCGGACGCTGCGCCGCCGCACCGGCAAAGACTACGTGCTGTACATCTTGGCGATCATGGCCGGTGGGTCGATCGCCCATTCGTTGGTCCCACCAACCCCCGGACCGCTGCAAGTTGCTGAGATCCTCGGCATCGATGTGTTCACGATGATGGTCGCCGGGCTGGTGATCGGTTCGATGAGCAGCTTGTTGTCCCTGGGCGTGGCACGGGCGCTGAATCGCTTCACCGTGGTTCCACTGCGAAGCCTCGGTGAAGACAATGAGGCGGCGGTCGCGGATGAAACGCTCCGCGGCAGCGACGAGCCGGCGACGCATCCGCCGCTGCTGTTTTCGCTCTTGCCGATCCTGTTGCCGGTGGTGCTGATCGGTTATGGAGCCATTGACGGAGTGCTCCAGTTCCCGGTGCCCGATTGGGCGCGAGCCCTCACCGATTTGGCATCGGACAAGAACATTGCTCTAGGCATTGCCGCAGCACTGTCGTTGCAACTCTTGCGCTACGCGCCACCGGGACACGATCGCGCGGGAGTCGTCAGCCGCGCGCTGGCCAGCGGCGGTCAGATCATTCTGATCACCTCCGCCGGCGGCGCGCTGGGCGCGATGCTGCGGCAGGCGGGCATTGCCTCAGCCGTCAGCGAACTCGCTTCGGATGTACCCTCGTCGCTGCTGTTGGTGGTCGTCTTTATTGTTACCGCGTCGATTCGCACGCTGCAGGGGAGCGCAACCGTCGCGATGATCACCGCGGCTGGTGTGCTGCAGGGACTCGCCGATGTCACCACGCTGCCGTTTCACCCGGTGTATGTCGCCATGGCGATCGGGGTCGGCAGCAAACCGATCTCCTGGATGACCGACAGCGGATTCTGGATCATGTGCAAGATGAGCGGCATGACCGATCGAGAAGGGCTACGCACGGTGTCGGCGCTGAGCCTGGCGATGGGCATCTGTGGATTATTCGTGACGCTGCTCTGCGCAACAATCTTTCCAGCGATTTAACCTTTCTGGCAGAGCAGAAAATTGGTAGGCAGCACCGGCAAACGGTAGGCCCAACGGGCCGGTGCTATGTCAGCCCAGGGCAACGCCCTGGATTTTGATCGCCCCTGACCCGCCTGCCCCAGCCCTAACGGGGCGACCCTATCGGGCACTTACCGCGTTACGATTGATTAAATCAACAAGCCGGTTAGCGTGCGGTTCTCACGAACCATGGGCCTTCTTAAGTTTATGCTGTAACAGAGCACCCGATTTCTGATCCGGAACAGGTAGCGGCATCGATCACAGTGCCTTTTTGTCATCAACACCTTATGAAATCTTCGCGTATTCGCGTTTATCCCTCAGCGTTTGACCTCTGGCTGCTGGCGTTGCTGTATTTGGGACCAGTCGTGCTGCTCGTGTTGAGCTTGTATGGCTGGCAAGAAGCTCGAGCCGACGTTGCCGGGATCGGTTTGGTGAGCTTTGCGGTGTTGGTGCTGTTGAACGTCTTGCTGACCTGGCCGTGCCGTTACACGCTGACCGACGACTCGCTGAACATCCGCTGCGGGCTGCTGTTTCAAACGATTCCGCTGCACCGGATTCGCGGCGCCGAGCTGTCGTCGAGCTGGAGAAGTGGGTTTGCGATGTCGCTGCGCCGCGTCCGCATCGAGCTCGACAAGGGTTATCGGCTGGTCTCGCCGGTTGATCGCGAGGCGTTCATTGCCGATTTGATGGCGGCTGTTGAACGCCAGCAGAGCTCATGAGCCCAGCAACTTTTCCAGCCGCTGTCGTTGCTCAGCGGTAGCCGCCCAACTCGGTCGCACTTCATGCCCGGCCTCGGCGGCCACGGTCAAATCTTGCAGAATGGCGTCGGCGTCCTTGCGGCGGATCAGCGCCACGTCATCCCAAGTGTAGCCATCGCGCAGCATCCGCCAGGTCCAGTAGGCGTCGAGCGGATCGGCTGCGGGCGGCGCCGCGGCCAGCGGAGCCGCATGCAAGGCAGCAGTGACCCTGTCTGGCGACTGTGCGGGCGTGGGAGCGATCGTCGGCGGCGGTTGCGGGCTCGGTAACGGTTGCTCGTCGTTCGCTTCATTGATCAGCCGGATCAAGTCGTAGCCGAACTGCTCGACCGTCGCAGGGCCGACACCGTGGATCATTTCCAGTTGGTCGGTTGTTCCCGGTTTATCCGCGACCAGTCGCTCGATCGTCGCATTGCTCAACACGCGGTAAGCCGGAATCCCCAGCGCTGCACTCGTTTTGCCGCGCCACCGCTTGAGGCGATTGGTGAGTTCTTCATCAGCGGCCGATGGTCGCGCCGTTGCTCCGCTCGCCGAGGTTGCTGACGAGGCTCGCTCGTCCGTTGCGGGGGCATCACCGTCGGTGTCGGCATCCAGCGACGACTGGCGCTCGCCCGTTTCGCCCGAAACATCGCCGCCTTCGATTGTGGCGGCGATCCTGGCCAGACGCCGCGCCAGCGGGTAGGCCAATTGCAGCGAAGCCGGCAGCGGCTCACGCGCATGCATCACCTCCTCACCGAACTCCGTCAACTGCACCGTCGGCCGGCGCTCGTCGACCTCGATCTGCTGCGCCATGCCGGCCGCGATCACCGCGTCCAGCAGATCGACCAGATCGGGCTGCTTCAGTCCCGAGAGCATGCCGTAGGTGCTCAGTCGGTTGAGCTTCCACTGCTGAATTTTCTTGTTCTGCGATCCACCAAGCATCTGCGCGATCATCGCCTTGCCGAAGCGGCCATGCATGCGTTTGATACCGCTGAGCACGATTCGCACCCCACGCAATAACGCCGCTTGATCGATCTTGGCGGCGCCATCGCTTTCGATCTGGATCGCCGCCGCGAGCGTCTCGGTGCGAGTTGAATTGTCAGGCATACAACTTCCCTTGGGATCGCAGCGGTCACACAGGCGACAATCGGCTACATCGGGGTCACCGAAATATTCCAAAATGTTGCGTTGGCGGCAGCGCGGTGTGCGGGCGAACTCGATGACCGATTCCAGCTTCTCATACTCGGCCTCCTTGCGTTTGTCCAATTCCGCGAAGTCAATATTGAGTTCTTCAAACGGAACGTCGCGTTGGGTGAAATGGACGGCCCGGCCACGGAATGGCGGGACATAATCAAATGCTTTCAGTCGGACCAGTTCGCGAAGCGTCCGCGCGAGTTGCTCACGCTCCACACCCGCGACCTCAGCCAGACGCTGCGGTCGGATATAAACGTCTTCTCGGCGGCGTGAACCGACGAGTTTTTCGGCCGCGGCGAGCACTTTGCGGCGCAGTTTTGCTTCTCGCGGCAGCAGATCAACCAGCGTTGGCAAATCGCTGTCGATCCGCAAAATCGCCGCGTTGGCGCTGCTGTCGAGGCGTTTGAGCACCCCGGCGCGGGCGATCAGCGTCTCCGCAGTGCCGACCGATTCCGCTGTTTCCTTAATACCAATCGCGTCGCGAACCTGCTGTAGCGTCAGCTCAATCGGATCGTCGGGCTGCGCCAGCAGAAAGTCATAGACCTTGCGGACTACGTCGGCTGAGGGGTAGCGGTTCTCAATGAAGAATTCCTGGATGTAACGATCGGAATAAGAAAAGAACAATCGGCATTCACTCATCGCGCCGTCACGACCGGCACGTCCCGCCTCCTGGTAATAAGCTTCGAGGCTGCCAGGCATATTGTAATGCGCAACGTAGCGAATGTCCGACTTGTCGATCCCCATCCCAAAGGCGTTGGTGGCGACGATCCCCGCCAATCGCCCGGCCATAAAATCTTCTTGCACCCGGCGGCGCTGTTCAGGTTCCAGACCAGCGTGGTAAACGCCGATGCCGCGCCGCAGCTTGGCCGGCAACCACTCAGCAATTTCCTCACAGCGCTTGCGCGTCGCGGCATAGATAATGCCGCTGCCAGACTGGCCTTTGAGGAAATCTAATAACTTATCGTTCTTCTCGCGGTCGCTCTTACAGTGCTCGATCGTGAACCTCAAGTTCGTTCGCGCGAAGCCGGTGACAAACTCATCGGGCGCGGTCATCCCCAGGATCGCTTTGATGTCCTCGCGAACGTAGGGTGTCGCGGTTGCGGTCAAGGCGATGGTCTGCACGCCGCCGAGGTAGCGGCTGCGAAACTGCCCGAGCCGCGCGTAGTCGGGGCGGAAGTCGTGGCCCCACTCGCTGACGCAGTGGGCTTCGTCGATCGCCAGCAGCGAAACGCCGGCGCGGGCGACCGCTTCCAGAAACCGGCCGTTGCGCAGCCGTTCCGGGGCGACATAGACCAGATCGAGCGCCCCGGCCGCCATCTGCCCCATCACGGCATCCTGTTCGGCGGTCGACAGCGAACTGTTGATCAACTTGGCAGCGATCCCCAACCGCTGCAGCGCGTCGACTTGGTCCTTCATCAGCGCAATCAGTGGCGAAACGACGATCGTCGTGCCCTTTCTCGCCAAACTTGGCAACTGATAACAGAGGCTTTTGCCGCCGCCGGTCGGCATCACGCACAGCACGTCCTTGCCAGCGGCCAGCGCGTCGACCACATCGCGCTGACCGGGACGAAAGGCTTGCAAGCCGAACCGGCCCAGCAGCGACGCGGGGTCGATCGCTGGGTCATTGGGCCCGCGAGCGAGCGTTTCGGCGGGCATGTCGAGCAATCCGTTGAGAGAGTGGAAGACGAGGGACGTGGCAGCATTCACGCAGGATTGCCGCACTGGATTATAGAGTCCTGCGGTCCGAAACGACTACCGCTGATCAGGCCAGTTCGGAGCCTGAATAACCGCGCCAGCCGCTTTCAACCACCAGTGAGAGGTGACTTTTTGCATCATCCGCTGTTGCCCAAACGCCTCAGACATGCAAGTCGCGTGCTAGGGTTCCTGCGGACAGATGCTGTCTGCCGATCGCCACATCCCTTTCGCGTTGTCCCACAAGCCCCTGCCGTGAACGCCTTTCGCCATCGCATCGCTGCCGCGCACCGAGCCCAGGCCTTACGCCTGGCCGCCGGTCTCGCCGTGGTGGTTTGCATCGTGGTGAGCGGTTGCCAACAGCTTCGGCTGCCGGCTGTCGATCCGTCCGGGCAATGTTTGCTCGCTCCCTATCCGACGTCGACCACGCTGGCGCTGCCCTGCAGCGGCGGTGAGGGCTGCGCCTGTTTGAGCTGTGCTCGCGGGCTCGCGGCGCACCTGCACGATCACAAAGCGAATCTGCATGCGAAGCTGCAGAACTTTCACCGCGGCGCGACCACTCCGGCGTTTCCGGAGCCCGCTGACCCGCCGCCGTGTCTGGAGACCACCGGGCCGACGCAACTGCCACCCTGTGGCCGCGATCTGAGCGACCTGGGGGCGTGCGGCGATGAGTGCAATCACGGTCCGCCCGCGGTGCTGTACGGTGACGAAGTGCTCGGCAAACGTCGGCATCATCACCACCACGGACTGCCCAGCCGCGGCACGCGCGGCCGGATCCTGCTGTCACCGCAGAAAATCGTTGCGCCCGTGGGCGGTGAAGTGATTTTGCTGTCGGGGATCTGCGGCAACGACGGCTACTTGCAGGTGGGTGAGCCTCTGGAGTGGATGTTGACTCCCGAAAGCGTCGGCACGTTCATCGAAGTCGGCAACGATGATCCCGGCATGTTGCACCGCTTGGCCAAACTCGACAAAGCCGACAAACGCAGCGGTTCGTATGCCTTGGGTGTCACCAGCACCAAACGTTCGCTGATCACCCGCGGCAATCTGAACAGCGACGACGACGTTCCGTTAGATAAGGGACAAACATGGTTGTCGATCAGCAGCCCGACCGAAGGGACCAGCCGGGTGACCGTGCTGGCTCCGCAGAGCGATTGCTGGGACCAGCGCAAAGCCACCGCGACGATCTACTGGGTCGACGCCCGTTGGCAGTTCCCTGGGCCGCGGCGTGAACTGGCCGGAACTCCGGTCACGCTCTCGACCCGTGTCACTCGCGCTGAGGGGACGATTCCGGCGCGCGGCTGGACCGTGCGTTATGAGATTCTCAACCCCGAACTGGCGCTATTTGCCGGCAGCGGCTCAGCGGTGTTCGATGCCCGTGTCGACGATGCGGGTAATGCGACCGCCGAACTCCTGCCCGTGCAGACGTATGCCGGAACCTTTGCGTCCGGAACCGCCGCGATCGCAATGCACGTCATTCGCCCCGGCGGCGAACGGGACAATATGCCGGATCTGACGCTCGGCAGTGGGCAGACGTTTGTGACCTGGAGCGCGCCGCAGTTGTCGCTGCGCGCCGGTGCACCCGCGATTGCGACGTACGGCACGCCGGTAGAAGTGTTTGCCAACGTGCAGAATCCCGGCGATCAACCGGCTCACAACGTGCGGGTCAGCGTCGCGATTCCGCCGGGTACACGCGTCACCCAAGCCGACTCGTTCGCGGAAGTGACGCCCAACCAAGTGCACTGGGAGATCGGCACGATCCCGCCGCGGATTCAGTTGGATCTGTTCATGACGATCACTGCTCAGTCGTCGGTGCGGCTCAATTTTCAAGCACGCGGCGACAGTGGTCTGTACGCCGAAGATACCGTTGCCGTCGATGTCTTCCGGCCCAGTCTGGCGATCAACGTCCGCGCCGCTGGCGGTGAGCCGGTGGAAGTCGGCACGCCGATCACCTTCAATATCGACGTCACCAATACCGGTGAGCGGCCGCTGACCGGCGTGAACCTGCGGGCGGTTGGCGACAGCGGCTTGACGCATACCGAGACCGGCAGCCGGATCGTCGGCCAGAACAAAACCGACGGACCGCTGCAGCCTGGAGCCACGTGGAACGCTGCGGTGACGTTTTTACCGGTCGATTCGGGCCGCCGCTGCATCACGGTGGAAGCGTTTGCCGATGCTGGCCAGCAGGCGGAGGGGCAGGCGTGCACGACCGTCATCAATCGCGTACTGGCGGTCCCAGCGCTGACCGCGACCATCACGGGCCCCGAACGAATGACGACCGGAACCGACAATCTCTTCCGTTATAGAGTGGTCAATACCGGGCAGGTCCCGCTGAGCAGTGTACGGATCACGGCGACGTTCGACCCGCAATTGCAATTGATCCGAGCAACCGAGGGCTACAATTCTGCGCCGCTCGGGCAGTATCAAATCAGTTGGTTGATCCCTTTCATGCCGGTCGGCCCGGACGAGCGGTCGGCTGTCCTCGTCGAAGCCCGGTTTCTCGCCCAGCACACTAGTCCCCAGAGCCAAATGATTTTAACCGTGGAATCGGCCGAAGGCGCTCGCGCCAGCGATTCCTATGCGTTTGAAATCCAGCCGGGCGCACCGCTCCCCGTCGCTCCCCCGTCACGCCCTGCTTTGCCACCGGTGCAACCACCGCCGACGCTCCCGAACACGCCCGCCCCGATTCCCGCCGATCCACGCGTGCCTCAGCCCGTCTTGCCGCCAGCGGCTGCGGACCCGACGCCGCGTGCCGATTCGCTCGCGCTGCGACTGCTGGACCGCGACGACCCCGTGCGCGTCGGCCAGCCGATCCGCTACTCGCTGTCGGTCAGCAACCAAAGCAATCTCGTCGATAGCGAGGTCGGCATCCGATTCCAGTTGCCGCAAGGCGTCGAACTCAGTCGCGTTGTCCAGCGGTTAGTCCCCAGCGCGAATCAGTTCCGGCGTGAGAACGGCGTTGTCTACCTCGAGCCCATCCGCGACCTGCGCCCGGGTGAAACGATCGACTTTGACATCGAACTGGTCAGCAACCAACCGCAGCAAATCGAGCTGATGGTGGAAGCGGTCAGTCGCCTAATGTCTGGCGGCACTTTCGCCACGCAGTCGACGCGCGTGTTGCCTTAGCGGTCGCAGATAGCGGCAACCCGGTAGCTGTTCAGAATCGAACCGCGGCAAGATCAGTCGACCAGATCAGCCATTTCGAAGGTGAGTTCAACGTCTTCGGCAGGCAAGTCGAGCCGCTGAATGAAGCTGCGCCCGCCTCCGATCGGCGCGCCGTGCGGCGCGAAATCGGGATCCGGATTCTCGCCAGTGAATCCCTGAATCGTCACCACGTGCGGGCCACCGACAAAGCCCGAGTCATGGGCACGTGAATCAAACTTCCCGTCGGTGATCGCCGCCGACCCGGCGGGCCCCGAATTACCCTTGGAACTGTCGGGTTCCAACATGATCGAACCGACTGGAACCGGCGCGCCGCGGTAGGTCACCGTCCCGGAGAAACGATAATGCCCTTCGTCGCTCGGCTGGCAACCGCTGGACGCTAAGGCCAACAGCCCCAGCAGGGCCGCCGTGTGAGGGAACTTAAACCTAAAATTAAAACGAACACTAAAATCGTTCATGGCAGGTTTGGCACCTCCCCGGCCCCACAGCTTGCAGCCCCGCGGTAGGCGGCCATATCGATCGATTCGGTGATGAAGCGGACCGAACCATCCATCATGCCAAACGTGGCGCCGCCGGGATGCTCACTGCCGTAACCACCATTGTTGAACGTCATCGTCAGGCCACCCTTCTTCGCCGCGTTGATCGGCCACTTATGATTCTTGGTATCCAGCAGCGCCACTCCACCGCCGGAGTAATAAAGTCCACGACTCCAGGCGCGGTAGAAGGGATAGGACTGATAGGAGATTTCGCCAATTCCCAAAGTATTGGTTGTGCCGTCGGTGATGTCACGAAACGACGTCTGTCCCCGCAGCAGGAAGACCCCTTCGGTCGCGTACTCTCCAAACGAAGCGTTTTCTCGGCTGGTGTCTCGGCGGTACTCTTGGCCAGTTAGCGGATTGAGCCCGACAGGTCCGGCATTGCCGTAGTAGTGCGTGGTGTACGCATCGGGCTCATCGGGCCGAGGCGAGCGTTCCTGCGGGCCGCTGGGACACAGAAACGTAGCGACCCGGGTCTTCGCCATCGGCAAGTTCTGCACATAATTCCCATCATAGCGCACCTGTTCAAACAGGCTTTGCTGCTCGATATACGGCAGCAGCCGCGCCATCACGCCGATCTTCCCCGTACCATCCATCGCCGCCGGAGGAAAGCCGTTGTAGATGTCGTGATAGTTATGCAGCGCCAAGCTCAACTGCTTCAGGTGATTGGAGCACTGCATGCGGCGAGCCGCCTCGCGGGCCTGCTGCACCGCGGGCAACAACAAACCGACCATCACGCCGATGATCGCGATCACCACTAACAGTTCAACGAGCGTGAACCCTCTGCGAACCAGCCGAGAACGGTGACAATCCGTCATAGAAGAACTTTTTAGAGAGGCAAAGTAAAAAAACAGCAAAGCTAGTCAGCCTACGAATGAATCGCTCAAAACCTAGCATGACTCTGAGTCGATTTATGCCAACCGCAACTCGATCGGTCAAGGGACAACGCCCTCACAAGGGGACAATCACGAAGCGATCATGGCAAGACAAGGAGACCTCTAGAAAGCGGGGTGACAAGGCTCTCGTGGGTGGCGTCAGCAAGGGGCTGGTGGCAGGCACGGAGGACATGCTCGTTCACAATCGATGGTCGCGCCAATCCTGATGCTCGCGTCAGCGCGTCACCACCGCCGCAGTTCCGTGTTGGCCGCGATGAAACAGCCGACGATTGCCGCCGTCGATTTGTTGACCGGCTGAGAAGCGGTTATGCTTTCGCCCATCCACTCTCCCGACCTCGGCCTGCTCGGAGTCCACTCAACATGCCTCGCTTCATCGTTGCCCTCGCTTTTGGATCTCTCCTGGTGATGAACTCGCTGTCCACGGCGTCCGAATCGGACAATCGGCTGTATGAAATGCGGATCTATTCTGCCGCCGACGGCAAGCTCGATGATCTGCACGCCCGCTTTCGCGACCACACTTTAAAACTGTTCGAGAAGCATGGGATCACGAACATCGGCTACTGGACGCCGGTGGACAACGGGGACCGCCAACTAATTTTCATCCTCGCCTACCCCAGTCGCGAAGCGCGCGAACAGTCGTGGAAGAATTTCATGGCTGACCCCCAGTGGCAACAAGCGCATCGAGCCAGTGAGGCGAAGGGAAAGCTGGTCGAACAGGTGGTTTCCAAGTTCCTACAAACGACCGATTATTCTCCGGCCATCCAACTCGATGCGTCGGGCAAGCGAACGTTCGAGCTGCGGACCTACACCACCACGCCCGGCAACCTTGATGCGCTGCACGCGCGGTTCCGGGATCATACGGTCAAGCTATTTGAGAAACATGGGATGACGAACGTTATCTACTGGACGCTGACCGCCGATCAACCCGCAGCAGAAAAGACGCTGATCTACATCTTGGCGCACGACAGCCAAGATGCGGCGAAGGCATCGTTTGCAGCATTCCGCAGCGATCCCGTCTGGATCGCTGCCCGCACCGCGTCCGAAGCCAAAGCCGGCGGCTCGCTGACCGCAGCGCAAGACGGCGTGCTGTCGCAATTTATGACCGCAACCGACTACTCGCCGATTCGCTAACCCTGTCGGGGATCAGCAGCGAGCCAGTTGGGATGGAAGTGTGACGAGCCATCTCGCTCCCGGCGATCTGCCCAAGCAAGCACCGTCGTTCGATCTGCCAGTGTAGCCGGGTGTGCGCACTGGCAGCGAGCAAATGGCATCGTCGGTGTTGGCATCCAACGTCGCTAGGGCGCCCGTGCTATACGGCCGCTTAAGTATTTCTTATAATGCTCTTCTTTTCTGCTTAAGAAATCAACGCATGCTGGGAAACCAGGCGCAGCATCTTGTCTGTAATGGTGCGGCGGATGATGGCAACCAGAACGAAGTTAACATGCTTGGACGGAGAGGCTTCTAGGACGCCACGCATTCCTACTGCGGCGGAGATTACCTTGAGGCATCCGCTCGCGATGAACCGTTTCACGCTTCGGCTATCTCGAGGTGAACGCCTGGCAGGATGCCCAACCATACCGACCGAGAACGACGCTGGTCTATAATGGATTCGGATCAACTCGCTCGGCAGAATGCCGCACAACTCCCGAAAGGAAGCCAAATGTCAACCATTTCCGTGACTTTGCCAGATTCTGTCATGTCTGCCGTCAGTGAACGTGCCCGAAATAACGGGTTTACGGATGTCGGTGAGTTTGTGTCGCAAATGATCGCCCGGATCAATGAACGGCAAACGGAAGTGGAGAGGTTGGCGGTTGAGGGGCTCGAAAGTGGTCCGAGCGAACCGTGGAATCATGCGGAAATCGAATCGATCAGGAACAATCTCAGATCGCAGTCCGGTAGCTGAATGGCGCCTCGAAAGCGCCCCTATCGTCGGCAACTCGCAATCGATGACATCGCGCGCCACGCACAGCAAATTGCTGAGAATAACCTCGACGCTGCCTTGCGATTTCTTGATGCAGTTGAAACGACCATCGAATTGCTCTGTCAGTTCCCTGAAGCTGGAGGCACTGTGCCGGCCAGCCGTGCTGATGTTGATGGCCTTCGGGCCAAGCTGGTCAAAGCTGCATAGACCGGGGCGCTACACCTCATGAGGATCAATGGTGAGGATCGCGGTGGCTGCCCGGTTGGATTGGAGGCGATGCTTGATAGGCTGTAGGCAGATTTCGCTCCAGGTCCATGCGGTCGTGCAGGACTCGGCCGATCTCCAAACTGCCATCAGCGGAAACGCGGAAGAGTAACAGGTGCCGTGGTTGCTTCACTCGCCCTGTCGCCCGTGGTACGCGATCCCGACTGTGGAGGAGATGATAGGTCACGGCGCCGGCAGCGAGTTCAGGACGCGGGTGGCATCCTGGTCGATGAGGATCCTCGGCAACGTCGAGGATGGCACGGACGATCAGGGCTTCGTAACGCAGTCGGCTTTGTTCGCCGAAGTTTTCATGTGTCCAGGCGAGGATCGACTCTAAATCCGCTTCGGCAAACGGTGACAGGCGGTACCTGGGCATCGATTAGCCTTGGTGATCGATCGCTGCGGTTTTTGCAGCTCGGCGCCCGATCTGCCCAATCGCCTCGGCCAATTGTTCATCTCCGGAAAGCGGGAGCCCCTGCCCTTGATCCAACGACGCGAAACCGCCTTCGGCAAGTTTCCTGAGCAGAGCGAGCTTCTGCTCCTCGGACTGGGCCTGTTGTTCGAGCAGTCTCAACCCCGCCCGCAGAACTTCACTAGCGTCCTGATAATTCCCGGCGCTGACCTGTTGTTCGATGAAACGCTCATAACGATCGGTCAGAATGACGTTTCGCACAGCCATGATCTCCCTCCCTAAGTTGCCTGTAGAATAGCCGAAATCGTAATGGTGACTAGCGTTTCTACTGGGACGGCACAGCCCGCGGGATGTTTCTCACTTTACTCGCCACCCGGATTGCTTCCGAGTGGGGGGCGTGTCAGGATTGAGTGAGGGATTGATGCTGTCGCTTCGCCGAGGCTGCCGTTGCCATGCTCGCTTGCCTGAAAACCTTTACGCTGCTGGGAATCGAGGCGATGCCGGTGGAGGTCGAGGTCGATCTGTCACCGGCAGCGATGCCCAAGACGACACTCGTCGGACTGCCCGAAGCGTCGGTCAAAGAGAGCACGCACCGGGTCGAGCGGGCGATCGTCAACAGCGGTTTTATCCGCCCACAGGATCGCGTGGTGATCAACCTCGCTCCCGGCGATCTGCCCAAGCAAGCGCCGTCGTTCGACCTGCCGGTGGCGCTGGGCGTGCTGGCCGGCAGCGGGCAACTGATCTCCGACCGGCTGGAGCACTACGCGGTGGTCGGCGAACTGGCGCTGGAAGGGCACACGCGGCCGGTCAAAGGGGCGCTGTCGATGGCGATCGCCACGGCCAAACAGCAAGGCGTGCGCGGGCTGGTGGTGCCGACCGAAAATGCTAACGAAGCTGCCGTGGTCGAGCAGATCGAGGTCATTCCGGTTGCCAATCTTGCCCAGGCGGTCGGCTTCTTTTCCGGCGCGATCGACATTCCGCCGCATCCGAGCCAGTTGGTGGAATTGTTCGAGCAGTTCAGCACCTACGACGTCGACTTCGGCGACGTCCGCGGCCAAGAGATGGCCAAACGCGCGATCATGCTGGCAGCGGCCGGGGCTCATAATCTCATCATGATCGGACCGCCCGGAAGCGGCAAAACGATGCTGGCTAAGCGGATGCCGACGGTGCTGCCGCAGCTCAGCCCTGCCGAATCGATTGAAACGACGCGGATTTACAGCGCGCTGGGACAGCTTCCGCCCGGTCAACCGCTGATGGCGCGGCGGCCGTTTCGCAGCCCGCACCACACGATCAGCGATGCGGGACTGGTCGGTGGCGGCAGCCCGCCGACGCCGGGTGAAATCTCCAAATCGCACAACGGGATTCTGTTTCTCGACGAATTGCCGGAGTTCAACCGCAAGACGCTGGAGGTGATGCGGCAACCGCTGGAAGATGGCGTGGTGACGATCTCACGGGCGCTGCGGAGTTCGACCTTTCCCGCCGATTTCATGCTCGTCGCCGCGGCCAATCCTTGCCCCTGCGGCTACCGCAGCGACCCGCGGCGCAGTTGCAACTGCACGCCACCGCAGGTCGAGCGGTACATGGGCCGGATTTCAGGTCCGCTGATGGATCGCATCGACATTCACATCGAAGTCCCCTCGGTGCCGTTTGATGAACTTTCCGGCAGTGATGTTGGGTCGACGACCAGTGAGCAGATGCGACGTGAAGTCGATCGGGCTCGCCAAGCTCAGGCAGCACGGTTTAATGGAGGAACTACACGCTACAACGCCCAAATGTCGAGCCGAGAAGTCCGCAGGTACTGCGTGCTCGGACCGGCGTGCACGAAGCTGCTGCGTCACAGCGTCGAGGAACTCGGGCTGTCGGCGCGGGCCCATGACAAGGTGTTGCGCGTGGCTCGGACGATCGCCGATGTTGACGGCAGCGAAGCGATCGAAGAGGCCCATCTGCATGAAGCGATCAACTATCGGTCGCTCGATATCGATCTCTGGACCTAAGCGTTCGGCCAATAAAAAACCTGGCGGCCGTGAGCATGGTGCATCACGACCGCCAGGCTGTAGCTCGCGTTTATCGACAGATGATCGCGAGTGGGGTGGCTGCCACAGTGCAGCCCGCCGACTTTCACTACGGGTTACCACCCCGTTGGCAAGTACAGCAATATTCCACTTGATCACCTCCTTTGTCTAGAACCATGAATGACAAACCCGACCCAGGTGCCAACCAGATGGGATCGACGCTTGTCAGGAAGGTAAATCGCGACGCGTCATCGCGATCCAGTACTTGCATTATTCTTCGCTCTGGACGTGGGGCAAGTGTTGAAATGCGAAATTCGAGCGGGATTATTTCGGAGGATGCGGCTGGTTTTAGGCCAGTGATGATGGTTGACCGCTCCGCTTCAGCTTCCTTTCCTGTGATGATGTCGCTATGACCGCTCCTGCATCGCCCCTTGATCCGCAACTACGCGACCCGACGCTGCTCAAATCACAAGCCTATGTGGATGGCCGGTGGATCGGTGAGCCTGCTGACCCGGTGGAAAACCCGGCCAGCGGCGCGGAGATCGCCAAAGTTCCCCGACTCGGTGCGCAGGAGGCCGAAGCGGCGGTCGCGGCGGCGTCGCGGGCGTTTGCCGATTGGTCGACACGCCTGGCGAATGAACGGGCGGCGCTGCTGCGGCGGTGGTTCGAGTTGATCATCGAGCAGCGGGAGGATCTGGCCAAAATCCTGACGATGGAACAGGGCAAACCGATCAGCGAAGCGCGGGTGGAAATCGAATACGCGGCGTCGTTTGTCGAATACTACGCCGAAGAGGCGCGGCGGATCCGCGGCGAGATCCTGCCGAGCCACCGCGGCGACGCGCGGGTGTTGGTGATGCGGCAGCCGATCGGTGTCTGCGCTGCGATCACGCCGTGGAATTTTCCGGCGGCGATGATCACGCGCAAATGCGCTCCGGCCCTGGCCGCCGGCTGTACGGTCGTGCTCAAGCCCGCGCCCGAAACACCGCTGACGGCGCTGGCACTGGCCGAACTCGCTCACCGCGCGGAGCTGCCACCAGGCACATTGAACGTGATCACTGGCGATGCAGAAGCGATCGGTGGCCAGTGGTGTGACGACCCGCGCGTTCGGTTCCTCGGCTTCACCGGTTCCACCGCCGTCGGCAAACAGTTGATGCGACAAGCCGCTTCCACGGTCAAAAAGGTGGCGCTAGAACTCGGCGGCAACGCGCCGTTCATCGTGTTCGCCGATGCCGATCTCGATGCGGCGGTCGAAGGCGCGATCGCGGCGAAGTTCCGCAACATGGGACAGACCTGCATCTGCGCCAACCGCTTGTTCGTTCACGATTCGGTTCATGACCCCTTTGTCCAGCGACTCGCCGAGCGGGTCGGCCAGCTCGTGGTCGGCAATGGGCTGGAGGAGCAAACGACCCAGGGGCCGCTGATCACGCAGGCGGCGGTTGAAAAGGTGCAGTCGTTGCTGCAGGAGGCGGTCGCCGGCGGAGCGGAGATCGTCACCGGCGGACAGCCGCACGCGCTCGGCGGCACCTTCTTTCAGCCGACAGTGCTGCGCAATGTCAGCGGCTCGATGGAGATCACGCGGCAGGAAATCTTTGGCCCGGTGGCAGCGGTGACCCGGTTTCAAAGCGAAGCTGAAGTGATCGCGATGGCCAACGACACGATCTACGGGTTGGCAGCCTACTTCTACGGCCGCGATCTGGGCCAAGCGTTCCGTGTTGCCGAGCGGCTGGAGTACGGAATGGTCGGTATCAATTCAACGGCCCTGGGCGCAGCGACCGTGCCCTTTGGTGGCATGAAACAGTCGGGCATCGGCCGCGAAGGCTCGCACCATGGGATCGACGAATACCTGGAACACAAGTATGTGCTGCTTGGCGGTTTGTAGCCGACCGCAGCCTGACGACGGTTAAATCTGTTGATCGAGCGACCAAGGAACCGGCGCCGGCGGGAGCGTGTCTGCGGCGTCTTCAAGCGCCGCGGGCGGACGGTGCATCCGGGCCAGCAGCGCCCGTTGATGCAGCGTCTCTAAGTCGAGCCAGCCGATCAGGCGGCCGCTGCGATCGATCACCGCGAACTCGCGCTGAGGGTGCCTGCCCATGTGAAACAGCGTTTCAAGCTCTTGATCGGCATCCAGAACCGCCGCCTGTGGATCGATTAGATCGATGGCGGTCCGCTCCCATGCAGCGTGATTTTCGCTGCCGGGTTGCCGTGGCTGCAGACGACCGCCCAGCCGCCAGGCCGCCTTGGTTGGCGATGCAGCGCTGTGGCGTCCTTGCAGATGCGCCACCAGATCGCTCAGTCGCAAGTGTCCCAGTACCACCCCGTTGATGCCAACCACGGCTGCGGCTGGCCCGCCGTGCATTTCCCACCAACCCTGCAACTGATCGACCGTCATCTCGGCACGGACCGCTGGAGCAACGGAGCTCATCACATCACCGACGCGCAGGCCATCGACCAGCGCCCGCACTTCAACCTGTTTGGCTTCCGCCAGTCCCGCATAGACGATGAACGCAGCGATCAGCACCATCACGAAATGCGGCGGATCGCTGGAGAGGGCAAAAATCGCCATCCCAATCGCACAGGCGACGCCGATCCGCTGGGCCCAACGCGTGGCAGGCACATACGGCATGACCATCGCCAGCAAGCTGCGCAGCACTCGCCCGCCGTCCATCGGGAAGGCTGGAATCAAATTAAACAGCACCAGCACCACGTTGATCACGAGAATCGACAACGCGAAGCCGAGCAGCGAGGGACCGTCGAGGACTCCGCCCAGGAGTTTCTCCGTCGCCTGCATCTGTTCTGGCGGCACCGTGCCACGGAACACTTGATACAGCAGGTCGAACAGCCAGCCGCCTCCGCCGGCATAGATCGCAAACACCAGCAGCCCCGCGATCACCACGTTCACGGCGGGCCCGGCGATCGCGATCACGAACTCCTGCGACGGCACTTGCGGGATTTGCTTGAGCCGCGCCACACCGCCAATCGGCAATAGCGTGATGTCGTGTGTGCCGACGTTATACCGCCGCGCCGACAGCGCGTGACCGTACTCGTGCAGGGTCACACAGAGAAAGACCGCCAAGAGCTGCGCGACGGAAAACGCGATCATTGCCGGCACAGCACCGGACGCCCAGGTCGCGTAGATGACGTAGGCGATCAGCAGCGAGAAGGACCAGTGCACATACAGACCGATTCCAAAGAAAGTGCCGAGTTTGAAGCGTTGTGAAGCCAAGGAAAAATCGTTTCGCAATATAAAGACGGAATGACAACCGCGGATGGGAGGCCGCACGGCTTGCGCCGTGGCGTTATCACTGGGGCCGCATGGCTCACGGTGACGATTCTTCAGTTTGCAGCGCCTGACGCTGAACATCGATCGCGACATCGGCGACGATCCGGTCGGCATACTGCGTCACATTGGCTCGGCCGCCGCGAAACCAGCTCAGCACCGGAGCAAGGTAGCCCGGCGGCGGCACTTCCGGCACCGCCCCCTGATTCCAGGAAGTGCTGACCCAGTGCTGGCTCCCTTCGAGCGACAGCGGGTTGGCGGCCAGCAGGTAGCGACCGCCGAGCGGATCCTGTAACTCACCCCCGAGCAGCTCGCGAGCGACCTGCGGGGCGTTTTGGCGCTCGACCTTCAATTGCCGGGTCAGCATCCCGAGCAAATCCGCACCGGCTCGCGAGGCCGCCGTCGTCCGCTGGAACAATTGCTCATTTGCCCATGACTGCAACTGGCTGCCGACCAGGTTGCCGACTTGAACGCGAACTTGGGCCTGATCCTGCGCTTCGTCAGCGGCGATGAACGGCAACGAGGCCTGAATTACCTCGGGCTGGAACGAAACGATACTGAACCCGCCACCCTGAAAACGGTACAGTCCGCCGACCAGTCGCGTCATACCCGGCCCCACCGGTTGCCCACGACCGAGTCCCAGCGGCAGGCGATCGAGCAGACCGGGAAGCGGCCAGGCGCCGATGTAGCCGGGCAGCGATCGCAGTGCCCCATAACTCTTGAGAATGCCATCGAATTGATCGGGCGCCGGCGGCACCGTGTCCTTGATCGCGGCGAACAGGTGATGCGGCGGGATCGAGCCGCGGAGTTGGTCGGAGACGACGTGGGCTTGAGCAGCGATGATGTCGTCGGGAGCAAAGTCGATACGTACCCGCGTCGGTGGCCCGAGTTGCTGAGCGATTGAACCGTATTTTTCTGGCGACCAGGGAGCGATCTCGGCGTGAATTTCCAGGCGGTCGATCCCCGGAGCCTCAGGCAGTGTGCTGCGCCGCATCCCGGCGACGATCGGGTCCATCTGTTGCCACTGCGAGCTGTGATAATCGGCGATGCGGCGATACCACTGGTCCTCCTCCGCCGTGACCGCCGTGATCTCCACATCAGCGATCGGCAGCAGCGTTCCCGAGCGGCCACGGAGCGAATCGAGGATATCATCGCCGGCCGTGATCACACCGCTGCCGTCACCGCGACGACCGAACCCCAGCGGCAAAAAACCGGCATCGATCAGATCATCGATTTCCCACAGCGGCTGCGCTTCGGCCGCGGATGCCAACCGTGCCAATCGCAGCAGCGAGATGTCGGTGTCGGACTGCAGCCGGCGGCGGAGCTCGATCAGGTAGTCGGGGGCGACCAAGCCGCGGAGCATCTGCGGCGAGAAGTAGGCGAACACCGTGTCCTCACGCTCCAGCGGCACGAGCTGGCGCGCGAGCCGGAACTCGGGCGTGCTTGCCAGCGACTGACCACTGCGCCCGACCTCGAGGAACCGCTGGACCAGCGTGCGGCTGTTGGTGACGAACACATATTCGCCATCGATTGCCATGAAGGAGCGGACACGATTGTCTGGCGTGGCGATCAGCGACACGTCGTGTCCATCGATGTTCAGTCGCGACTGCTTGACGGAGGGATCGTTGCGGACCAGCGCCGCGCGTTCGGATTCGAGTGACGTTCGCAGCAGGAACAGATTCTTCGCGCGGAACAGGACGCCCAGCGATGCGCCGTCGTTCAAGAACAAGTCGCGTCCGATGATCGCTTGATCCTCGATCACCGATGCGCCGAGGACGCGGGACAGCTCGGTCGTCTTCAGGTTGAGCTGACTCTCCATCCGCCGAGCCGCCGGGTTTTCAATGCCGCGCAGCGTCACCATCCGGCCGATGTCGCCGCCGTATTCCTCGGACAGATTGCGGAACCAGATGTAATTTTCGAACGAGCCGAACCGGAGATAAAAGCATTCCGGCGGGACGCGGCTGGCGGTTGGCTCGCTGGGCACTTCCACCCCTGGCGGGTCCGAGACCACCGGTTGCCACTGTGGCCCGGCGGGGACCGGCAGGTCGGCGATCGCGGCTGCGCCGTCGACTCCCGCGGCAGCCCGGCGGAGGATCGAGGTGCGGATCTCCTCGGTGCCAGCAATCAGCTTGAGTGTCGACAGCATCGATGCTTCCTGCGTCGGGTCAGCCGCCAGAAATCCTTCGGGCAACGGCAGCTCGAGCCGACCGGAGAGCAGCGCGATCAGGTAGCTTTCGATGATCGGCGGGTAATCGCCTTGTTGCATCTGCCGCATCAGCGCTTGGGTATACCCATTCCACCACTGCAGCAACATCTGCCGGTGCGTATTGCCGGGAGGCGCCGGGACCGGGCGGAGCAGCAGTTCGGTCCGGCCGGCGAGATCCGGCTGACTCAGCCGCACGCGCAGCGGTTCATCGCCGCGAAACAGGAACGTGACTTCGCGCGCGACCGTGATTGGGCGATCTTCTTCAGACAGGTCGCGGACCAGGTCGCCGAGCCGCCGGAGCAGACGGCCGCCGCCGACCGCTGGCGCGCCCGGGGGTAGCGGTTGACGCGCTCGGGCCGGCGTGTCGACTTGGATGTCGCGGGCCACGGGGTAGAGAATCCGCGCGTCGTCGTCGGAAACCTCCAGCAGCGGCAATGCGGCATCGCGCTGTGCCGCGCCCACGGGAAGCTCGATGCGGGCCACACCGTATGGGATGCCCGATACTGCCAGCGTCGTCGATTGCACCGCCGCGGCGGCCGCCGGGGCCGGCCCCGGCGGTGCTACCGGCGGCGGCACTGGCCTGCGCAGTTCCGGTGGCGCAGACACCTGCGCAAGTGCGGCTGCCGGCCAGGTTACAATCGCTCCCACCAGTGAGGACCCGAGGGCGAGCCAAGCTAGTTGGAGCAGCGTCGCGGGGCGACGGTGAAGCGACCGCTGACGGGGAACCCGCGCTGCCAATTGCATTTCATCACTCGTTGAAATCATCGTCCCTGTAGCTTCGGTTTTCGCGTCCGCGACTCGATCAATCACCCATTGTCACGATATTACCCTGGACAATCGGTAAAACACAGAGCGAGCACGGTTGTGGTCATGTCCAGGAAACGGGTGGACGCCCCTGTGCGCTTCGTTCATGCCGCGGTGTAATGCGCCCGGGCAGCCTGGAGGCTGGGGTCCAGCAGATGGCAGCCTGAAGGCTGAACTCCAACCGGGGCAGCCTGAAGGCTGGACTCCAACGGGACGGCAACCAGCCGGCATCATTTCAAACTCGATCCCTCAGGGGTAGGTAATCCGTGGAAAGTCCTTCTCGCAGCGGCGTATTCGACAGCAAGACCGACAACCGCGTCGAGCGGTTTGCCGAAAGCGTCAGTTTTGATGCACGGTTGTACCGCCAAGACATCCGCGGCTCGATCGCCCATGCCCGCATGCTCGCCGCTCAAGGTTTGCTGACCGCCGAAGAGGCTGACGCCATCGCCAAGGAACTGACCGCGATCGGTGTCGAACTGGACGAAGGGCGTTTGCCGCTGCGGATCGAGTTGGAGGATATCCACATGCACATCGAGCAGGCGCTGATCGATCGCCTGGGCGATGTGGGCCGCAAATTGCACACCGCTCGCAGCCGAAATGACCAAGTCAGCACCGATGTGCGGCTGTGGGTCCGCGAGGCGTTGGACCGGGTCGATGCGCGGCTGGTCGAGCTACAAAGAGCCTTTCTCGGTCGCTGCGAGCGCGACGCTGACGTGATCCTGCCGGCCTACACCCACCTGCAGCGGGCTCAGCCGGTGCTCGCCCCGCACTACTGGCTGGCGTACATCGAGAAGTTTGAGCGCGATCGCCAGCGGATCGCCGATTGCCGCCGCCGGGTCAATCTCTGCAGCCTCGGCGTGGCAGCAGTGGCTGGCACATCGCTACCGATCGATCGGCGGATGACCGCGGAACTGCTCGGTTTTGACGGGATCACCGCCAACAGTCTCGACACCAGCAGCGACCGCGACTTTGTGCTGGAGAGCAGCTTTGTGCTGGCCTTGATCGCGTCGCACCTGAGCGGCTGGGCTGAAGAATGGATCCTGTGGAGCACGGTCGAATTTGGCTTCATCAAGCTGCCGCACGCGTTTTGCACCGGCAGCAGCATCATGCCGCAAAAGGTCAACCCCGATGTGCTGGAGTTGACCCGCGGTAAGTCGGCGCGGGTGATGGGCAATCTGCAGACGCTGCTGCTGTTGGTCAAGAATTTGCCGCTGGCCTACAACCGCGATTTGCAGGAAGACAAACCGCCGCTATTCGACTCGTTTGACACCATCGAGGCCTGTTTGGAATTAGCCGCACCGCTGGTAGCCGGGGCGGAGCTGCGGCGTGAGTCGATCGCGGCGCGGCTCGAGCTCGGTTACCTCGATGCGACGACGTTGATGGAACACCTGATCGCCAGCGGCATGCCGCAGCGGCGCGCGCATCACTTGGTCGGCCAAATCGTTGGGGAAGCGATGCGGCGCGACGTGCCGTTGGCCGAGTTGCCGCTCGAGGTCATTCAGCAGCATGCGACTGAACTCGATGCGTCGGTAAAAGATGTTTTGGGCGCGAAGAATGCGGTTAAGGCGTTCCAGAGCGAAGGCAGTACGTCACCGGTGCGGGTCGCCCAGCAAGTCGCGTTCTGGCACGAGAAGCTTTTCAGCCATGTCGATTGAACGCATACTCGACATCTTCGCGGCGCGGTTCGCGGACCGCGCCGCTGCGGGCCGCCGAGCCACCGCTTCGTATTTCAAACAGGTGAGCCGATGAGGACAAGCGCACGCTTGCTTTTGGCTGCATGCTGGATGGCAGCCTTCGCCATGTGGGAGACACCGTGCTCGGCCCAGGCCGCCGATGCTTCGCGGTTCGCCCATGCCGATAGCAGCAGCCGATACGTTCACTGGATCGACTTGTATGATGTCGACAACCGCCGCATCACGCCGGAGTCGACGCGACCCTATTCGCCGCTGAATACTTGCGGTCGCTGCCATGATCACGAAGTGATTTCCCATGGCTGGCACTTCAACGCATTCAGCGACACGGTGCCAGCGGGACGGACTAGCGAACCGTGGATTTGGACCGACGAGCGGACCGGGACGCAGTTGCCGCTGTCCTATCGCCAACACTCGCAGATGTTCGATCCGCGGGACCTCGGCATTTCCGCCTGGGAAATGACCGTAAAGTTTGGCGACCGCGTCCCCGGTGGCGGTTTTGCAGCGGCTGCGGAGCAACCGTCGGCCGAGGATACGGGACAGGCCGATCGCCGACCGATCTCGGGAGTGTTGGAGAACGATTGCATGGTCTGTCATGCGGCCTCGGGCGGCTATGACATGACCGCGCGGCGCGAGCAGATTCAACTGCAAAATCATGCTTGGGCAGCGACGGCTGCCATCCACTTGGGCAGCGTCAACGGGCGTGCCGACCGGCTGCCAGATAACTTCGACCCCGCCGATGCCGCTCAGGCCGGTAAGTTGCCGCAGGTGAGTTATGACTCGCGGCGGTTTGACCCGGCCGGGAAAGTGTTCCTCGATCTGGTCCGAAAACCCGATAACAATGCTTGTTATCAGTGCCACTCGCAGCAGGATCTCTCCGCCTCGCGCTCCTTGCGATGGCAACACGATCAAGACGTGCACCTGCGGGCGGGCATGTCATGCGTTGATTGCCATCGCAACGGAATTGACCATCACACCGTGCGCGGGTTTGAAGGTGAGGTTCATCCGTCGGGTCAGTCTGTCGCAACGTTGTCGTGTGTGGGCTGCCACGTCTCCGGCGACGTTGCTCACACGGATCCGAGGATCGGCGTCGAGGGCTTGCCGGTCTCGGCTCGCCCGGGACGGTTCGGGGCTCCGATGCCAGCGCATGCCGGCATTCCTCCGGTCCATTTTGATCTCTTGAGCTGTACCAGTTGCCACGCCGGACCGCCGCCGAGCGACGAGCCGGGGGCGATCATGACTTCGCTCTCCCATGCCCTGGGGACGGCCACGCACCGCCCAGACGACCAGTTGCCGCTGCTCCGCTCACCGGTGTTCATGCCGCTGAGCGATACCCAAGCGGTAGCGGACGCCGCTGAAGATCGCGGTTCCGCGCAGGCGGCGCGCCGTAAGTTGCATCCGCACCGGGTGATGTGGCCGGCGTTTTGGGGCCAGCTCGATGGCGAGCGGATCGTACCGCTGCACCCAGAATCGGTGTACACCTGGACGCGGCGTGCGCTGCGGGTCCGCCGTGATTTCGTCACGGAAGTCAGCGCTCAGGGGACGGAAGCGTTCAATCAAAAGGTGCTGTTGGCACTCGCTGCGATCGCGGAGCAAATCGAGGGCACGCCGGTGTATGTTTCCGCCGGCAAGGTTTATCGAGCGGATGCAAGCCGAGAGCAGTTGCTGAGCGAGCCGCTGGATGAGCAAGCGATGGTCGCATGGCCCGTGGGGCATGACGTGCGGCCGGCCAACTGGGCACTCGGCGCTCAGGGCTGCAGCGAATGCCATCGCCCCGATGCTCCGATCTTTACCGGAACCTTACTCGCCGCTGGCCCAGCGCCGGATGAGTCACCGGTTCAGGTGACGATGGCCGGGCTGCAAGGCATTGACGCCCAGCGACAACGGCTTTGGAACCAATTGTTCGCTCGCCGAGACCAGTTCAAGTTGATCCTGGTCGCTTCCGTGGCGATCACCGGGCTGATGCTGCTGGCGATCGCGGTCCGCTGGTTGGCACGCCCGGTGGCACAACCGACTCAAGAGGTACAGCCATGAAGCGCTGGACAGGCGTGGTGGCGATCGTCGTGCTGGTGCTGCTGATTTTGACGACCACGGTACTGGCGGCGACGGCCTGGGGATCGATGCTGCGAGTGGGGCACATGGGCAGCGATGCGCTGGTGGCGCACATGGCGGCCAGTGGTGTGTTTGTGCTGTTGGTCCCAGTCACGGCGGTGATCATCCCACGCTGGGCTGCCAGAGGCGGCGCCACCGCAGCGGGTCAGCGCGGCGGCGCAATCGGCCTCGCGGGGATGGTGTTCTGGTGCTGGTTGGCGGCGAGTTGGCTCACGATGGCGACGATGTTGGCCAGCATGGTCCAAAATTTGGGAACCACCGGGCTGCTGACGATGCTGTCGATCCATCGCTGGTCGGGTGCAGCCACGGTGATTGCACTGCTGCTGCTGATCGTTGTCGGGATCGTCAGCGGGCGTTCGCGTCGGGCGCCGGCCGATTGAATTTTGCCGAAGTTCATGCCCTTTACCGGTTAAAGCACGCTCGCTGCCACCTTCGCCGCTGCGTGCAACTGTGTTATCTTTCTGAGCAATTTGCCGCCCTGAACCCTTCACTACTTTTTGCCGGAAACTGTCGTGCCCCGTCGTGAGGATATCAAGAAGATTCTGTTGATCGGCAGCGGTCCGATCGTCATCGGTCAAGCCAGCGAGTTTGATTACTCCGGCACGCAGGCCTGCAAGGCGCTGCGTGAGGAAGGCTATGAGGTCGTCCTGATCAATAGCAATCCGGCGACGATCATGACCGATCCGGACATGGCCGATGCGACGTACATCGAGCCGCTGACGTGGCAGATGGTCGAGAAGGTGATCCAGGCGGAGCGTCCGCAAGCCTTGTTGCCGACGCTCGGCGGTCAAACCGCGCTGAACCTCGCCATGGATCTGGCCGCCAACGGGGTGCTGGAAAAGTACGGCGTCGAGATGATCGGCGCCAATCCGGCGGTGATCGCCAAAGCCGAAGAACGCGACCAGTTCAAAGCGGCCATGGAAAAGATCGGGCTGGAGACCTGTATCGGCGAAACGGTGACCTCGCTCGAACAAGCGCGTGAGGTACTCAAGGTGGTCGGCTTGCCAGCGGTGGTTCGCCCCAGTTTCACGCTCGGCGGCAGCGGCTCGGCGATCGCCTACAACCGCGCCGACTACGACGCGCTGGTCCAGAATGGGTTGGACCAAAGCCCCGTCCACGAAGTCTTGATCGAGCAATCGATCATCGGCTGGAAAGAATACGAGATGGAGGTGATGCGCGACTTGGATGACAACGTCGTGATCATCTGCAGCATCGAGAATTTCGATGCGATGGGTGTGCACACCGGCGACTCGATCACCGTTGCTCCCGCACAGACGCTCTCGGACAAAGAGTACCAGCGGATGCGCGACGCGTCGCTGGCGGTCATGCGCGAGATCGGCGTCGAAACCGGTGGCTCGAATATCCAGTTCGCGATCCATCCGGATACCGGCCGGATGATCGTGATCGAGATGAACCCGCGGGTCTCGCGGAGCAGCGCGCTGGCGAGCAAGGCGACCGGTTTTCCGATCGCCAAGATCGCCGCCAAGTTGGCTGTCGGCTACCGGTTGTGGGAACTGCCCAACGACATCACCCAAAAGACAAAAGCTTGCTTTGAGCCTTCGATCGACTACGTGGTGACCAAGATCCCGCGGTTCGCCTTCGAGAAGTTTCCTGAAGCCGACTCGACGCTGATGACGCAGATGAAGAGCGTCGGCGAAACGATGGCGATCGGACGGACGTTCAAAGAGTCGCTGCAAAAGGCGCTGCGCGGGCTGGAAGTCGGTGCCTTTGGCCTGGGCAGTGACCAGCGCGATCTGTGGGGCACGGACCAACAGCCGGATGAAGATGAACTCCGCGCTCGGCTGAGCATCCCGCGGGCGGAGCGCATTTTCTACATGCGGTACGCGATCAAGGCGGGGATGTCGCTGGACGAGATCTATGAATTGACGCACATCGACCGCTGGTTCTTGGACCACATGCAGCAGATCGTCGAGGAAGAAGAGCGGATCGCTGCGGTCGGCCCGCTGAGCGCCTGGACCGCTGAGGATTTCCGCCGCGCCAAACGCTACGGCTTTTCCGACCGTCAGATCTCGCGGCTGATCGGCAGCAAGGACACTCAAGTCCGTGCGCGGCGGATCGAGCTCGGTGTCAAACCGGTGTTCAAGAGCGTCGACACCTGTGCGGCGGAATTCGAAGCGTACACGCCGTACTACTACAGCACTTACGAGTCCGAAGATGAGTTGCCGCCGCGAGGCGACAAGAAGCGGATCGTGATCCTCGGCGGTGGCCCCAACCGTATCGGCCAAGGGATCGAGTTCGATTACTGCTGCTGTCACGCCAGTTTCGCCCTGCGAGAGCTCGGCTATGAAAGCGTGATGATCAACAGCAACCCGGAGACGGTCAGCACGGACTACGACACCAGCGACATGCTGTTCTTCGAGCCGCTGACGATCGAGGATGTGCTGAACGTTTGCGATGCGATCAAGCCCGACGGGGTGATCGTGCAGTTCGGCGGGCAAACGCCGCTGAACCTCGCCCGCGGATTGAAGGAAGCGGGCGTGCCGATCATCGGCACGAGCGTCGAAACGATCGAAGCGGCGGAAGATCGCGAACTGTTCCAAAAACTGATCGACGAACTCGGCCTGCGGCAACCGCCTAGCGGCATTGCCCGCAACATGGCCGAAGCGCGCGTAGAAGTCAAACGGATCGGCTTTCCGTCGCTGGTCCGTCCGAGCTTTGTGCTCGGCGGACGCGCGATGGAAATCTGCTACGACCAAACTCAATTCGATCGCTACGTGGCCGAAGCCTTCATCGCTGCCGATGGGCAACCGGTGCTGATCGACCGCTTCCTCGAAGACGCCACTGAAGTCGATGTCGACGCGATCTCCGACGGCAAACGCTGCGTCGTGATGGGGATCATGGAGCACATCGAAGAGGCGGGCGTTCACTCCGGTGACTCCGCGTGTGCCATCCCCTCGTTCACACTTTCCGCTGAGATTTTGGCTGAAATCCGTCAAGCGACGGCGAAGCTCGCCAAGCGGCTTCGCGTCGTCGGCTTGATGAACATCCAGTTCGCGGTGAAGGATGAAGCCAACGGTCCAACGCTGTACGTGCTGGAGGTCAATCCCCGCGCCAGCCGCACCGTGCCATTCGTCGCCAAGGCGACCGGAGTCGCGGTAGCCAAACTGGCGACGAAAGTGATGGTCGGCAAATCGCTCGACGACCTCGGCGTTCACAGCGAACCGATCCCGCGGCACGTGTCGGTTAAAGAGAGCGTCTTTCCATTCCGCAAGTTCGTGGGCGTCGACATCGTGCTCGGACCCGAAATGCGGAGCACGGGTGAAGTCATGGGTGTCAGCGAATCGTTTCCGCTGGCGTTTGCCAAGAGCCAAATCGCTGCCGGGACCGTGCTGCCCGACAGCGGCAACATCTTCATGAGCATGTCAGGTCGCCATAAAGGCGAGGTGGTCGTGCTGGCGCAGCAGCTCCGTGACCTCGGCTTCAATCTTCTGGCAACCTCCGGCACCGCCAGCCGAATCGAAGAGGCGGGGATTCCGGTGACGCGCGTTAAGAAGATCGCTGAAGGGAACCCCAACCTGCTCGATTACTTGAAGAACGGCGAAGTGCAGTTGATTCTCAACACGCCCAATGGCAAAGGGGCGCGGACCGACGAAGGCAAGATTCGCGCCGCCGCCGTTCAGGCCGGTGTTCCTTGCATCACCACGGTTTCGGCCGCCGAAGCGGCCGCCGGCGCGATGGCAGCGCTGCAGGCCGGTTCGCTGGAAGTGCAGTCGCTGCAGACCCGCTACGCGCAGGTCGTGACGCCCAAGTAAGGAACTCGTACTGCAGCACAGGGTACGACCTTCGGCAAAATTCAAGCAGCCGGCACGCATTAGCGTCCGGTTCTCGCCAATAGGCGCTGCGGCGCATCGGGGTGGCACGCTCAGAGCCCTAGCGATGGGCGTGGGCGGCAGACAACGTTACCACGCCGATGTGACAACTCTAGCGGTCTAGGACAGCTCAAAATGAGGGTGAGGCATGCACGGCTTGCGTTGATTTTGGTGCTCTACAGGGCCGCAGGCCCGATACCGTTCCTGCCGGGGTCGTCAGGCCCCGGTTGCAGCAGCGGTCGACCGAATCCAGGCCCGTAGGGCCGGCACAGACGCGGCAGGCGTCCTGATGGTGTCGGCCTTTCAGGCCTATAATCCTGGGTTTGTGCTCGCTTCCGGGGCCTGACGACCCCGGCAGAGGAGATGCCGGCCCTGCGGGCCTAAGATTGCTCAAACCCTAATTTTTAGCTGTCCCGAACCACTAGGCTGCCTGGTAATTCTCCTCAGCACGCCCTTCGTTCCTCAGCGACGTGCCACCCGGAACGTTCCCCAGCGACGCACCTTCCAACAGGGACGTGCCACCCGGAGGATCGAGTGCCTCCCTGGTCACCGGAGCCGCTGGGCTTCAAAACGAAACTGGGCAAGCCGATGGCGGCTTGCCCAGTGCGTGGTTCATCGGGATGACGGCAAGGATTACTTGGCGCCGACCAACTGTGCCTTCTTCTTAGCCGCGATGATCTCTTCCTGAATGTTCGATGGTACGCGGCGATAGGACGCGAATTCCATGGTGAACGTTCCCTGGCCTTGCGTCATGCTCCGCAGGTCGGTGGCGTAGCCGAAGGTTTCCGCCAACGGCACTTCTGCCGTCGCGATTGTGATCCCTTCCCGGACATCGGTGTTGGTGATCAGACCACGGCGGCTGATGATGTCGCCGACGACCGGACCTTGGAACGATTCGGGGCATTCGATTTCGATATTCATAATCGGTTCGAGCAGCACCGGATCGGCCTTGGTGAAGTACTCGCGGAAACAACCCTGAGCAGCGGTGTAGAACGCCTTTTCCGAGCTGTCGACGTCGTGATAACTGCCGTCCTGCAGGTCGATCTTGGTGCCTACCACCGGGAACTCGGCCACCGGGCCTTTGCCGAGTGAATCGCGGAAGCCCTTCTCGACGGCCGGGATGTACTGCTTGGGAATCCGGCCCCCAACGACGTGGTCTTCGAACTGAAAACTACCTTCTTCGGCCGATTCGACCGGGCTGAGCGTACCGACGATGTGGGCGTACTGGCCCGAACCACCGGTCTGCTTCTTATGCTTGTAGTTGAACTCCACCGTCTTCGTCGGGCTTTCGCGGTAGCTGACTTTCGGAGCGCCGACTTCGACTTCGACCTTGTACTCGCGCTTCATCCGTTCGACGTACACGTCGAGGTGCAACTCACCCATCCCGCTGATCAGGATTTCGTTCGTTTCGTCATCGGTAAACACGCGGAAGGTAGGGTCTTCCTTGCGGAACCGCTGCAGCGCCTTGGACATCTTGTCCGAATCGGCACGGCTCATCGGAGTGACGGAGACCTTGATCACCGGCTCAGGGATGAACATCGATTCGAGCGTGCAGAAGTCGCGTTCCGCAGCATAGGTGTCGCCCGAGGCCGAATCGATGCCGGTCACGGCGATGATGTCGCCAGCACTGGCGGTATCGATATCCTCGCGCTTGTCGCTGTGCATCCGCACCAAACGGCTGAAACGCTCCTTACGACCGGTTCGCTGGTTAACGTAGGTATCGCCCTTGGTCACCGTGCCTTGGTAGACCCGCATGAAGGTCAATTGGCCGAAGGCATCGTCCACGATCTTGAACGCCATCCCGACGAACGGCCGCGCAGGATCGGGCAGCAATTCGATCTTCTTGGTCTCATCCTTCGGATCTTTACCGCGAATTTCGCGCTCCAGCGGGCTGGGCAAGTAGCGGGTCACCGCGTCCAGCAGCGGCTGCACACCTTTGTTCTTGTAGGCGGTGCCCATGAACACCGGCGTCGCCCCGGCGAGCACGGCCTGGCGGGCGACCTTGTAAACCAGATCCTTGGGAACTTCTTCTTCGCTGAGCAGCAGTTCCATCATCTCGTCGTTGTACATCGACAGCGCTTCGAGCATCTTGCCGCGATAATCTTCGGCTTCATCGCGCAAATCGGCCGGGATCTCACCGGTTTCCACGACTTCGCCGCGCTCACCACCGAAGGTGTAGGCCTTCATCTCGACCAAGTCGATCACGCCACGGAAGTTCTCTTCTGCGCCGATCGGGATCTGCATCATGAACGCTTCGGCACCGAGCTTGGTGCGCAGTTGCTCGGTGACGCGGAACGGATTCGCCCCGGTGCGGTCCATCTTATTGACGAACGCCAGCCGCGGAATCTGGTAACGCTTCATCTGGCGGTCGACCGTGATCGACTGGCTCTGCACACCACCGACGGCGCACAGCACCAGCACAGCGCCGTCGAGCACCCGCAGCGAACGCTCCACTTCGACCGTGAAGTCAACGTGGCCGGGGGTGTCGATCAGGTTGATCGGCGTTCCTTTCCAGTTAACACTCGTCGCGGCCGAGGTGATCGTGATCCCTCGTTCGCGTTCCAATTCCATATGGTCCATGGTCGCGCCATCGCCGCCACCACGAACGTCTTCGATCTTATGAATACGGCCGGTGAAATAAAGGATTCGCTCGCTTAACGTCGTCTTTCCCGAGTCAATGTGGGCGCTGATACCGATATTCCGCAGTTTCTCCAAGTTCATCTCTATCACCTAACATAGTGCCCGCCACAACTCAGAGAGTCACCGATTCGCGAAGAACAGCTTCGCGGACCGGGCAACCGGTAGCGGATAAGAATTCAAGTTTGCCGACCCCCAGACACCCCGGGCAACGGAACTCCAGCGAGTCCTTCCCCCTTCCGGCACGAGCAACCGGGGACAAATATCGCAAAGCTTTGCCGCAAGCGGAAGGTCAAAGAAAAAAAAGCAGCGAAAACAGTTGGCTATCTAGAAATCCGCACGCGCGAAATAAACGCAACCCACCGCCAGCATCACGACAATGAAGGCGCCGCAGGTCAGCACCGGGCGCCAAACACGGTAGCGATGCACCGTCGTCTCGCCCGCAGCGGCCAGCGACAGTTGCAGCGTATTTTCGCCCGAGACGATCGTCGCGATCGTCTCACCCAGTTCCGCCGTCTGGGGCGTTACAAACCGTAGCGGCGTGACGAGGTAGCGGTCGACCCACCGCCAACTGCTCAGCGCCGGGCGCCGCGTGAGCAGGCGGCGATGCTCGGCTGCGGCGGCGGTTCTGCGGTCAGCCAACTCCCAAGCCGAAACCCGGTCGACGTGATGCGCCACCCACAGCCGACCCGTCGCTTCGTCCCAGTGCAGCGCCTCGACTTCGCGCGTTCCGGCAAGCCGCTCGGCCGTCACGCGCTGCTGCCCATCCGTGCTCACCAGCCACACGCTGCCATCGCCCGCCAGCACGGCAACCGCACCGACTCCCCAACAACTGACAGCGGAGACCACTTTCAATTCGGCCAGAGTCTCGATCGCGCCGCCTTCAGGTGTCAGCGGCTCCAGCGACGGGCCGAAAAACAGCGGCGGCTCGTCACTCCGCAGCAGGACCGCCCGATCGTCCAGCACCCGTAGCCACAACGCTTGAGTCGCTGCGACGGTCTCGGCCTGAGCGGATAAGGCCCAGCGCGGCTGCTCCGCGGAACCGCGCTGCCGATCGCGATCCAAACACATCAATCTGCCGCCGGAATAGACGAACAGGCTCGCTCCGCCGCGACTCATACCGACCGAATGCGGCGACACCAAAGTCACCCGCTCAGGCAAGACGGAAATGAATCCGTCGCTCGGCCCGCCCATCATCTTGATCAGCTTCGGCAACCAGCCTCCTAGCGGCAGGGGCATGATTCCTTCCGCTGCTGCAGCTTCACTACCTGACGATCCGTCTGCGGCTGGAGGCTCGTCGCCGGCGACTGCTGCTGCTTCGACATCGGAATCCATCTCATCCCCCGCGGGCGGATTGAGCACTTGGGCTGGAGCAGCCATCAAATCACCGGAGTTGAGCGCCAACAGCCCCCCGTCCTCCAGTGCGAATAGGTCGCTCGTCCCGACGGGCAGCTCGATCGAAGGCTCCAGCATGCCGTCTGGCCCAGGTTCCAACAGCAACAACGGTGTTGCGCCAGAACCGAATAGATTCACTCGCCCGCCGCGCACGCGCGCCGTTGCCATCCGGCCGTCGCTGAGCATCACCGGCGGCAACACACGGTCGTTGCGACCGGGCTCATCTGGGAACAGGTTCGTCCACTGGTTGCTCGTGCGGTCAAGCCGCCGCAGATGGCCATCGCGGGTCGATGCCACGAGCTGTTCCCCCGAGACCGCCAGTCCTGTGATCCGGTCGCCTTCTGTGACGAACGAATCCGACAGCCAACCGGCGAAACCGATCACCAAGCAAGCGGCTCCAAACAGATTGGCCAGCCCAATGGCCAGGATCGGTGAACGCCAACGGAGCCCGGCGACCGCCGAGACGCTGTAAAAGACGGCGAACAAGAACACACAGACCGGAATGCACCACAGCAGGCGACCGTTCCACATGTCGAGGCGAAACCCCGAAATCAGCCACAGCCCGACGATCAACTGCGAGACGCAGACGAACACAAACGCACAGCCACCAAAGAACTTTGCTAGGAACAACAGCGGCCGCGAGACCGGTTTGCTCAGCAGCAGGTGCAACGAGCCGGGCTGCAACATGTCGGGAATGATCGCCGCGGTGACCAGGATCCCGAGAAAGACCATGACGAACCCCAACACCCAGTCGATGATCAGCCGGAGGGCGAAGTGGTTGAGCAGCAGTTGGAACTGCGCCTTCTCGACCGGGAAGACTGCCGGAAACGCGTAACCGGCATAGGTCAGCTCGATGCTCCTGGCCCCACGGTTCTCAAACACCCCGGGCAGCGCCGCCTCGATCCGCAGCCGCGCGCGCCGCTGTCGCAATTGCTCGCTGATTTCTTCTGAAGCGAGCTGCTCGAGTTCCCGTAGCTCGCGCAGTTTGGGCACCGCTTGCCAGATTTCACGATCGTACCAGGCATCCGATTCCAGCAGCGCATTGAGCCCGTCGGCAAAGATGTGCAGATGAATCCGCACCTCTTGTCCCTGCGCCACCTTCTGCAAGTTCCGCTGAAGTTCGTCGGGCAGATGGCGGGCGATCCGGCCAGCGGGCGTCTCCTCGGTCACCGGTTCATCGATGCCGCGCGCGAGCATCGCCTTCATCCGTGTGCCGTTGGCAAAGTCGAGCCAGCTAAACCGCGTCGTAAAAACTTCCTGGTACCCGATCGGCGCCAGCGCGATCAGGAAGATGTAGATCGTCGCCAGTGCTACCCACAGGATTCGCGAAGCAAACGCGGAGCGAAATGAATCGGCGACAACGGCCACGTAAGGGCGCATCAACTTGCGTCTCCAGCAGGCGACCCGGCTCCGCTTGCAGCCCGCCGTTGCTCGGCCATTGCCAGACGAACCGTTTCCTCCTGGCTGTCCTCCGCCTCAGCAGCGCCTTCATCAACGCTGGCGCTTGCGCCCAGCGGCGGACTGCCCAGTTCTTGATCGAGAGGCACCGAGCCGACCAATGAGAGGAACACCTCTTCGAGCGAACGCCGCGGCGCCGTCAGCGACAAAATACTGATCCCTGCCCGACGCACCGCATCCACGACGCGGTCGATCGTCGCCTGATCGCGACAGGCAGCGCTGACCCGCAAAACGCCGTTGGCGAGCCGCACGAACTGAAGGTGGTTGCCCGGCAAGTCGCTGCCGGTGACCGCTTTCAGCAGCGTCTGTTGGACGTCTTGATCGCCCAGTTCGGTGGCCAGATCGAGTTTGACACGGCGACTGTCGAGCTGCTGCGTCAGTTCGTCGAGCGTGCCGATGCCGCGAATCTGGCCAGCGGCCATCACCGCCACGCGGTCGCAGACGAGTTCAACCTCCTGCAGGATGTGGCTGTTGAGAAAAATCGTCTTGCCGCGCGCCTTCAATTCCAGCAGCAGCCGACGGACCTCGCTGCGTCCCACCGGATCGAGGCCGTCGGTCGGCTCATCGAGAATCAGCAAGTCCGGGTCGTGCAACAGCGCCTGAGCCAGGCCGAGCCGCTGGTACATCCCTTTGCTGAACCGTCGTACCGATTCACGATCCCGCCCCTCCAGCCCGACCAATTGGAGCAGTTCCGGCGAACGCTGGGCGATGCGGTGGCGGTCCAGGCCGCTCATGCCGCCGTAGAACCGCAGTGCCGAGCGCGCGGTGTGGTGCCGATCGATTCGCAAACTTTCCGGCAAGTAGCCGACGCGCTGCCGGGCAGCGATCGAGCCAGCAGGATGCCCAAACATCTCAGCCGTTCCACCGCTGGCACGGATCACGCCGAGCAGGATCTTGATCAAGGTCGTCTTGCCAGCCCCGTTGGGTCCGAGCAGCCCAAAAACCTCACCCCGATAGGCGCTGAGCGAGACCTGGCGGAGCGCTGTGAGCGAGCGTTTGCCCAGCAGACCACCGCGATAGGTCTTCGTCAGCCGCTCGACCGTGATGACAGGCTGGTGATCGCTCACGCGGCAAAAAACAACGGTAGAAACTTAGCTAACACAACCACCGCGACCAACAACACCCCCAACGCCAGCCAGCGGTGAGCAGGGTGCCACAGCGAGGGTGATAAATGTCCGCGGCGGTAGACGCTATGGAACCGCTCGCGCTGGGCGAGCGAGTCGAAGACACCGTCGTCAGCTAAAACGTGCAGACCGTACTGAATCGAATACTCCAAAACGCCGAACACCGGCGTGCGACGGTTCCGCTCATCGACTGTCTGCGCATCGAAATACCAGAGTTGGGAACCAAACGCCGTCTCGGTCTCGCGGCGGTAGTCAATACAGCTCAATTGAACCGTCTCATTGCTGTTGGGGCAGACCCGGGCGCGGAGCAACGCCGCCTGGGAATCCGAACGGATCTGCCGCATGATCTTCTCCGGGATCCGGATCGCTTGTGTTTCAGCACTCATCGGGTGGCACCCTCTGCCCGAAAATTACGCTTTTTGCGATAAACGTCCCACCGGCCCATCTGGCTGAGCACTCCGAGAACTCGTCCAGACAACCGCAGTGTAACATGACTGTTGGCCGATAAAACCGTTTCAGTGGAAAAATCGCCGACCTTCCGAGAGGATTAAGCAACTTTCATTCCCACCGTCGGCGCGGTTTGCCGTTTTCGCTGCGCACCACACGCAGGCGCCGATCCCCGTCCCGCCTAACCGCGGTTTGCGATCACCGATCACCCTGTCGCACCGTTCCCATCCTTTAACCGGCCCGGATATGCTCGAACGTCGCTCGCTCAAGTTGCCGATCACGCTCGGCGTGGTGCTGATCGTGATCGTCGTCGCGCTGACCGTTGGCTGGATTGCGATCAATCTTGTTGCACTGACGGTCACTCAGGACTCCAAAGCGCTCTATTACATCACGCTGGCAATCGGCAGCATTGGGTTGGCAGTCGTCTTGGCGGGGGTGATCGCGTATCTGACCCTCAGCATCAAGGCGATTAATCTCAATCGCCGCCAATCGAACTTCATCGACAGCGTGACCCATGAACTCAAGAGCCCGATCGCTTCGCTCAAGCTCTACCTGCAGACCCTCTCGCGCCGCTCAGTCGGCGAAGCGCAGCGCGACGAGTTTCGGCGGATGATGCTGGCCGACGTGGAGCGGCTCGATCAATTGATCAACCATCTGCTCGACGCAGCCCGCATCGAACGCGGCAGCGACGCGACCGAACCAGAAAACATCGCACTGGACGAGTTGTTGCATCACTGCTCACGGGCGGTCTGTATCCGCTATGCCGTCGACAGCGACACGGTCGAGATCGATTCGCCCCCCTTGATGCTCAATAGCCGTCCAACTGAACTGGAGATCCTGTTTCGTAACCTGATCGACAACGCGGTCAAATACGGCGGCAGCCCACCACGAGTCAGGATCACCGCCACGCCGCTCCACGGCCACCGCGTGCGGGTCATCGTCAGCGACAATGGCCAAGGAATCCCGCCGAATCTGCGGCGCAAAGTGTTTGGCCGCTTCGTCCGCCTGGGCAGCGAACTGGAACGCTCAAAGCCCGGCACGGGGTTAGGCCTGTACCTGGTCCGCTCGGTCACGCGGTCGCTCGGCGGCGAGATTCACATCGAAAGCAGCAACGGTACATCCGGTACCACCTTTTCAGTCAGCTTACCGGGCCTGGTCCATGACCACGCCCGTCCGTCCCATCCGCCCACTGCGAACGAGAGCAATTGATGCGTCCCCACATCCTGGTTGTCGAAGACGAAAAACACCTCGGTGTCGGCATCAAATACAACCTGGAAGCCGAAGGCTACCGAGTCACGTTGGTCGAAGACGGCCCCACCGCGCTGCGGTTGTTCGGCCAAAGCGGCCAAGGGATCGACCTGATCATCCTCGACCTGATGCTGCCGGGGATGAGCGGCTACGCGGTTTGCGAGGCAGTGCGTGGGCTCGGCAGCCGGATTCCGATCCTGATGCTCTCGGCGCGAACCTTGGCCGAGGACCGCACGCGCGGTTTTAACGTCGGCGCCAATCAGTACATGTCCAAGCCGTTCGAGCTCGATGAACTGCTCAGCCGCGTCAAGAATCTGATGCAACTCTACAAGAGCACGATCGCCGCCGATGCGCTGGCCACACCGGCTGCAAATCCGCGGCAGGTGACCCGCGCCGACTTTGGCCGGCTGAGCGTCGACTTTCAGACCCATCAGGCGACCGCTGACGGCCAGACGGTGCGGATGACCAGCAAGGAATTGCGGCTGCTCAAGTACTTCGTCGAGAACCCCGAGCGGGTGATCAGCCGCGGTGAATTGCTCAGTGAGGTGTGGGAAATGAACGGCAACTTGCAGACCCGGGCGGTCGACCAGTTTGTGGTCCGCCTGCGGAAGATCATCGAGCCCGATCCGGCCAATCCCCAGCACCTGCTGACCATCCGCGACGCCGGCTACCGCTTCGTGCCGTACCCGGAGCAGCCCGAAGCCGCCGCGGCCCCGTAGCGGCCGCAGCTTGGCGTCGCCCCGATTCATCGCCGGTCCAGCGCGTCGGCTGCGGAGCCGCGCCGCTGGGCGATGGCAAAAAAAAAGCTCCCGGCTAGAACGTGTCCCAGGGGGGCGGAGGACAACGTGCTAAGGACCGGGAGCCGGTGGACGGATCATGACGCAGCTCGACAATCCCGTTTGCATCCTTGCGGCCGGGAGAGTCGAACAACTTGATCGAGTAAAGTTGCCGCCGGTTGATCGATCGCATCCGTGCGACCTACCTGGCCGGCGTGTTCGCAGCGAACCCGTTTCCGCAGAAAAAGGAACACCCATGCAAACCGCAGTTACTCAAACCGTGTGACCTGGGCCGGCGTGCGACCCATGTGTCATGGCCGGAAGATAGGCCACGGCAGGCAACGCGGTCAAGTCATCTTTGAATCTTCTGCGACACTCGTTAAATGCCGTCATTTGCGGGCGACTGGTGATCTCGCCTGCGGTCATCCCGCCGATCGGCGGAGGATATTTTTACAAAAACCCGGCGCCCTGATTGCAGGCGATGAGCGCGCTGCTGAGCGCGCTGGCGACCGTCACGATCGCCCGCGGCGCCGCAGTATAGGGACACCCATCAATCGACGATGGTCCGCCCGCAGGCGGCTTAGCCCGGCAAGCCGAACTTGGCGATCCGGTCGCGGACCTTGCCGCGGGTGATGCCGAGCATCGTGGCCGCTTTGGACTGATTGCCGCCGGTCTGCAGCAACACGCGCTGGAACAGGAAGCGTTCGAGCTGATCGATCACCTCGGCATACAAGTCCTCGGAGCCGGCCTGGATGCGGCGTTCGATGAAGTCCTGCAAGTGAGCGAGCGAGGCGTGATCGTCGGCCGGCCCGGCGGGAACGTTCTCTGGGGCCGCGGCCGGCTGCGGTGCGAGCGGCGGTTCCAAGTCATCGGTCGGACGCGGGCGGACCGGCCGCGGCTCGCTACGCGAGTCGTCCCCGTCGCCGAGAATGAACGCCGGCAACGACTCCAGCCCGATCACCGTCCCGGTGGTCGAGAGCATTGCTTGCCGGACCACCGATTGCAGTTGCCGAATGTTGCCGGGCCACGAATAGGCCTCCAGCGCTTCCAGCGCCGCCGGCGTCAGCCCTTCGACCGATGACTTGTTCATCTCCACGCGGGCGCGGTTGAGAAAGTATTCCAGCAGCGGCGCGATATCATCGCGCCGCTCGCGCAGCGGCGGCAAGTTGATCGTGTAGCCGTTGAGCCGATAGAACAGGTCCTCGCGGAATTGCCCCTTGGCGACCAGGTCTTCGAGATTGCGATGGGTGGCGGCGATGATCCGCACGTCGGTGGCGATGTCGGTGTTGCTGCCCAGCCGCTGGAAAGTCTGTTCCTGGATGATCCGCAGCACCTTCCCCTGGACGACCATCGACATGTCGCCGATTTCATCCAGAAAGATCGTGCCGCCATCGCAGTGCTCAAACTTGCCGGCGCGGCGGCGATCGGCGCCGGTGTACGCCCCTTTTTCGACCCCGAACAGCTCGCTCTCGAGCAACTGGTCGGGAATCGCCGCACAATTGACCGCCACGAACGGTTTTTCGCGACGCGGGCTGTGTTCGAAGATCGCGCGGGCCACCAACTCCTTGCCGCATCCGCTTTCGCCGCGGATCAAGACCGTGACGTTCTGTTCGGCAACGCGGCCAATCGCTTTGAAGACGCCGAACATCGCGGCGCTGCGGCCGATGAACTGTTCGCCTCGGTTGGTCGGATTGCCCAGCGGCATCGCCACCGGTTCGTCCATCAGTCGGCGCGACTCGGCGGCGCTGAAGGTCAGTTCGCGGAGCTTTTCCAAGTTCAGCGGTTTGGCCAAGTAGTCGAACGCGCCCAGCCGCATCGCCTCGATCGTCGTTTCGCTGCTGCTATCGCCCGTGATGAAGATGATCGGCAGCTTTCGGTCCAGCGCCCGGAGCTTTTTGTACAGCTCCAGACCGTTCATCTCGGGAAGGTAGACGTCGATCAGCGCGACATCCGGCTGTTCCTGATCCATCATCCGCAGGCCTTCTTCGCCGGTGCCTGCCGAGCGGACTTCAAATCCACTGCCACCCAGCCCGCGTTCCACCAGCAGACGCACCGTGCGGTCGTCGTCGATCAGTAAAACTTTTGCCCCCAAAGACCTGCTCCCTCGCATATCGGGTGTGTGGACGAGTCGACAACTATATCAGTGTTTGGCAGCAAAGTCTGCGTAGCGCAGCGCCGGCACGCCAAATTGGATCGGAATTCGCCGCCGCCCTTCGCTTACGTTTTTGCGGCGAATGGGTTCGGGATCTGCAGCCATCCGCAGCAGTCCCTCAGCGCCAATTTCGATGGATATTAATTTTCATTTTTCCGAATCATTCCGCAAGCTGGCATACGTTGTGCTTTGCGCCGCCCCGGCGCCTCGCCGCTAACGCCGCGAGGACCGCTGGCGAAACTTTTCCAGCTTCAATGGGTTCAATGGCCGTCTTGTCCGCGGCGCCGCTGCCCTGGCGATGAACGCCCACCGTGAGACATACTTGGGCTCGGCGTCAGCGCGACTCGCCAGCGATTCGCGGTTTTAGACTTTGGAGTGAGCATGATGGTTCGACGATCGACCGCCTGGGCGTGGCTTGTCTGCTTAGGCGTAGCGGCCGCGGCGTTTTCCTCCGGTGCGGCGGCCGAGAATTGGCCGCAGTGGCGAGGGCCCGAGCACAACGGCTCGTCGACGACCGCGGATCCACCGGTGAATTGGAGCGAAGAGAGCAACATCCGCTGGAAGATCGAGCTCCCGGGACGCGGCAGTTCAACGCCGATCATCTGGGGCGACCGCCTGTTCGTGCTCTCGGCTCGAGCCACCGACCGGCCGGCCGAACCCGCCGATGCCGACCCGCCGGGCACCCGGCCTGCATCGCCGGCCGATGATGTTCGGCCCGGTCAGGGCGCCCGACGCGGCGATGGGCCGCGCGGCGGACGTGGCGGCGGTGGTCGTTTCGGCGGTGGCAGCGCGCCAGCCGTTTTCCATCAGTTCCTGGTAACGGCCTATGACCGCCACAGCGGCGAGCCAATCTGGCAGCAGGTGGCAACGGAACAGGTCCCGCATGAAGCCGGCCATGGCACCAATACGTTTGCCTCGTCTTCTCCGATCACCGATGGCAAGCACTTGTGGGTCAATTTTGGCTCGCGCGGCGTCTACTGCTACGACCTCGACGGCAATCCGGTCTGGCAGCGCGACCTGGGCACGATGCAAACCCGCTCGCAGTTCGGGGAAGCCAGTTCGCCGGCGCTGCAGGATGGCAAACTCATCATTCCTTGGGACCATGAGGGGCAATCGAAACTCTTCGCGCTCGATGCGAACACCGGCCAGACGCTCTGGCAGGCCGAACGCGACGAACCGACGACCTGGGCGACGCCGTTGATCACCGAGTGGCAAGGGAGTTGGCAAGTCGTCACCAATGGCAAACGCGTGCGGAGCTATGCGCTGGAGACCGGCGAGTTGCTGTGGGAGGCGGGCGGCCAGGTCGACAATCCGATCCCGACTCCGGTCCGCTACCAGGACTTCGTGATCGCCATGACCGGCTATCGCGGCAACGCCATCCACGCGATCAAGCTCGATGCAACCGGGGATGTGACCGGGACCGATGCGGTGCTGTGGAGCCGCGACGATGCCGCGCCCTACGTCGCTTCCCCGGTGTTGTACAATGGCCGGTTGTATTTCACCAAATCACGCGATGGCATCCTCTCCTCCGTGGATGCCGAAACCGGCGAGGTGGTGATTGCGCAAAAACGGCTGCCGCAGATCAGTTCGATCTATGCGTCGCCGGTCGCCGCCCAAGATCGGATCTACATCACCGGCCGCGAGGGTGCGACGGTGGTGCTGCGGCACGGCCCCGAGTTTGAAGTGCTGGCCACCAACCAACTCGACGACGTGTTGGACGCATCGCCGGTGATGATCGGCGACCTGTTGTACTTGCGCGGGGAGCGGTTTCTGTATTGCATCGGCCAGTCGGCGGCCGAATGAACCGTCGCCGGTGCCCTCACGTAATCAATCCAGTGCACGATCGCTGCACACGCCCATCGCTTCGAGATTACGTTTAGCATCGCAATCGATTCCGCAGCCATCATGCGAGAAGACCTGCTCGGATACCTCCTATCGGCTCTCGACCCGCATGAGATGCGGCGGGTCGACCAACGACTGAGCGAAGAGCCGCAGTTGCGTGAGGAGTTGGCTGAGGTGGAACGTTCGCTCCGGTTCCTGGATGGGGCGGTCGCGACGGAAGAAGTCGTCGAACCTCCGCCGGACCTGATCTCCCGGACGCTTGCGCAGATTGCTCATCACGACCTATCGGAGCGTGCGACGCCAAGCGTCCGCATTCAACCGGCGGCGGTGTCGCCGAGTTCCCGGCGAGGATCTTGGGGCGACTTGGTCGTCGGCGGTTTAGCGGTCGCCGCACTGATGGCGTTGGGACTGCCGGTGGTGGCGAGAATGCGGAGCGAGTCGCGCAACATTGCCTGCCAAAACAACCTCCGCCAGCTCGGAACAGCCTTTTCGCAGTATGTGCTGCACGAGCACGATGCCCAGTTGCCCAAGCTGGCCGAAAGCGGTGTGGAGGCGTTTGCCGGCATGTACGCGGTGCGACTGGCCGATCGTGGGCTGCTCTCCGATGCGAGCCTGCGTTGGTGTCCTGAAACTGCGTTACCCGTAGCGGAATCGTTGGCCAGTCCACGGCCGCAAGCCTGGGGTGCAGACGGCGAACCGGCCCCATTGTCCTATCTGGTCGGCGGGAGCGAGCTGAGCGGAGCGGCCCAAGCGGGCGATGTCTCGCTGCTGCAATGGCTCCAGCGGATCGCTGGCGGCCATTACGCCTACTCGCTCGGGGTGATCGACGAGAATCGTTATCACGCGCCACGCTATGAGGGACGAGCATCGTTTGCAATCCTCGGTGACGCACCGATTGCCGGCAATCAGATCAGCGATGCGGTCGATGTGTCGAAATTACGCTGGAGTCACGGTGGCCACGGCGCCAACTTGCTCTACGAAGACGGTAGCGTGCGACACCTGCAGGTCTCGACGATGCTGGGCATCCCCGATCACCCGTTCGTCAATCACCGCGGCTCGATCGAAGCCGGGGTGAATATCGACGACGCCTCGTTGGCGCCGAGTTCACGACCACCGTTCATCCCCGCGCGCCAGCGTTAGGATCGTTCGTTCACCGCCGTCTGCGGTCTGGCGGCTGCCGCACATCGAAGCTGCTTCCTGAGCGGGTTGAGTGACCGCTGCTGTCGCCAACACGCCCTTCGTTCCTCAGGGACGTGCCACCCAGGGCGTTCCTCAGAGGCGTGCAACCCTGAGCATAAGCGTGCATGCCTCAAGTGATGAGCTACGAACTTGCCGAAGGACCTCCAAGTTGGCGACGCTGGCCGCTGTTGATACCAAGCGATCGCCAAGCGATCAGTGCCGTGGTTGTTCAGCCTCCGCTGCCCCGCGGTAGGTCAATCGAAAAGCTCTGGATTGCTAGGCAGGTGCTGCGCGCCGTTCGGGCAGCGACCCAGGCCAGCCAGTTGGTCAATAAAAAAGCCCTGGATCGCTGAACAGCAATCCAGGGCTCCATCGTTTCGAGCATTGACTGCGACGACTTACTCGTCGTCAGCCGCACTGCTGGAAGTCAGCGTTGCTTATAGGCAACCGCCGCCCACGCAGCCGGCGCCCGACTGAGTCGCAGGGCCACAACCCCCGTCGACACAACCGGTGGCAACCGGAACCATCACCTGCGTCGGGACCGGCTTGCAGACCCGCACTTGGATTTCCTTCTGACCTGGAACGGCGACACAGACGGTGTAGGTTTCTGGAACCTGCTCGGTGACCAGGTTGCAGACCGTGACGTTGTAAGTCCGCGTCCGAGCCTCGGTGCGATAGGTCGTCTTAGGAACCGTCCGCGTGCGGGTCTCGTTGACGAACTTGGTGACCGGGACCGTGCGAGTCTGGGTCTGGTTGACCAGGCGGGTCACCGGAACGGTCCGGGTGCGCGTTTCGGGACGGCAGAGCGTTACGGTGTATTCGCTGGTCCGCTGCTCGTGACGAACGCGTTGCACATTGACCATCCGCGTGCGCGTTTCGGTGACGCATTCGGTGTAGGGGACCGTGCGAGTCCGCTGTTCATAGCGGGTCCGCGTCACCGGAATGGTGCGCGTGCGGGTTTCCGCTTGGTAGCGTGTGACCGGCACTTCGCGGGTGCGGGTCTCCATCCGCGTCCGCGTGACGGGCACTTCGCGAGTCCGAGTTTCCGTCTTGTAGCTGGTCACGGTGAATTCACGCGTGCGCTCTTCGGGACGACAACGTTGCACGGTCACCATCCGCGTACGATTTTCGGTGCGGTACCGAGTCACGTTGACCGTGTTGGTGCGAGTCTCCGTGCGGCAACGCGTGACCGGCACCGTCCGCGTCTTGGTTTCGGTGACGTAGCGAGTCGTGGTGTAGGTGTACGGCTCTTCGGTCGTCTGCATCTGGTAGGTCGTCACCGGAACTTCCCGAGTCACCGGATTGGAGACGTAGACTTGGCGATAGGCGACCGTCGGTGCACAGCCAGCAGCCGGGCCACAACCGTTGGCCGGGCCGCAGCCATTTGCCGGACCACAACCTGCGGACCCGCAGGGGTCACATCCACCGCAGCCTGCTCCGGCGGTGCTGACATAACCGGCCGCAGCCGCGCTGTTGCCGCCGACTTCAACCATTTGGCACTGGTAGCTGCCATGGTCTTCGGTGATCGTCTTCATCGTCGTCACCGGCACGCAGCGGGTGACTTTGCGGGTCGCCGTGTGGGTCTCGGTCACCGGAACTTGGACGGTATAAGTCTGCTCAACCTGTTCGGTGTAGGGAACCTGAACCGTGTAGGACTGCTCAACCTGCTCGGTGTACGGCACGTTGACCGTGTAGCTTTGCTCAACCTGTTCGGTGTAAGGGACCTGCACCGTGTAGGTCTGAGTCCGAGTTTCTTGAACCGGAATCTGCACCTGGTAGTTCTGCGTCACCGTTTCGGTATAGGGGACACAGACCTGATAAGTCTGAGTAACGTTTTCGGTGTAAGGAACCTGCACCGTGTAGTTCTGCTGAATCTGCTCGGTGTAGGGGACGCAAACCTGATAGGACACCTCCCGAGTTCGCTGAACCGGGACTTGCACCGTGTACTGCTGCTCGACCTGTTCGGTGTAGGGGACAGCGACGGTGTAGTTGCGCGTTCGCGTTTCGGTGTACGGAACCTGCACGGTGTAGGTCTGCTCGACCTGCTCGGTCACCGGGACGCAGACGGTGTAGGTTTGCTCAACCTGTTCGGTCACCGGAACCCGCACCGTGTACTGCTGCTCGACCTGTTCGACGACCGGAACTTGCACGGTGTAGGTCTGTTCGCGGGTTTGCACCGATGCGACCCGCCGGGTCACGTTCTTCATGCGGGTTTGAGTCTGCTGAACGTAGTTCACGGTTGGAACCGTTCGCGTCTCGGTTACGTACTGAGGACGCATCACCATTTGCGGTTGATACGTCACCGTCGGGCCGCAGGCATTGGCTGCGGACACGGTTAGACAAGCTGCGCTGCTGTCGCAGCCAGTGCAACTGCCGCAGCCGGCTTTGACGTCGGCGATCAGGCCGAACGTCGCCAGCAAGCTGAAGCACGACGAATACAAAAGACTTCTCATTTCAAACCACCCTCATGAAGTAAAGTCACAGCCCGCAAGGCCTCGAAGAAACAACTAGAAGTTTTAACGGCTGCGCAGTCTGGGTAACAGGCTGGCAGCCGTTAGGGTAGGCCTAGAGGACTGTGTGTCAATCTGCGCCGGCGGCGAAACAAGAAAATATCGTGCCAGCGTGGCTGTAGCGATCAAATCCGCTGTAGCGGCCAGCGGCGAGAAATCGGCCCCGTAAGTGGACAGTTGTTTGCAGAGCGCAGAGGAGCGATGAAAAATCGGCGATGATAGCCGTTGTCGCTCGGGCGAGTTGTGTCCTATCATCTATACGAAGTGTCATTGCCGAGTGGGATGTCGCGAAAGAATCGCCGCTTTCCTGCCGGCTGCGCGGAACCTTGGCGGTAAGTACGATGACGGTCGGTTCAGGCCCTAAAATTCTCTGCGTCGGACAGCCGTATGCGACCGACGGGATCCTCAACGAGGGTGCTGCGGATGGGCGGTTCGTCTACGTCGACACCATCTCGGCCGCGGTCAACAAGCTTGGCCAACAGGCGTTCTCGAGCATCTGGATTGCGGAGGAAAACCTCCCGGAGACCGGCCAACTGGCCGGTTTGTTGTTGAGCAGCACGATGCTCAGCGACATGCCTCAAGGGGTGGCGCTACTGGATGACCACCACCGTGTGCTCTGGGCTAACCGCCGGTTGTTGGACTGGGCGGGGCTGGAGACACTGCCGCTGGGGGCGACGTTCTACGAATTGCTCGGCAACCCCGAGATCATGGGACCGGACTTCTGCCCCTTCCACACGGCGATGGCGACCGGTGCACAGAGCAACAGCACGCTCCACAGCAACGATAACCGCTTCTTCCAAGTGCATGCCGCACCGGTTGTCTCCGCCCTCACGCCCGCTCGCGTCCAACGTTTAGCACGCGGCGACATCACGCCAGCGCCCGCAGGGCAACAGCCCCGGCGCACCGATGAGCCCAGTGCCGCCGGCGCGGCTAGCGCCCTCGACGAGCAACCATACGCCGCGGCAACTGCCAATGGCGATTCCCATGCGGACTGTCAGCCCGCCTCGCAAACGGGCACGGAGCTCGACGAGCAGGCACCGACGCGACATCTGATCGTGACCGTCGGTGACATTACCGAGGAGATCCTGCAGCAGCAAAAGATTGCCGCGATCCACAAAGCGGGCCGCGAATTGGCCGATTTGCGACCAGCCGAGATCTTCATGATGGAGGTCGATGAGCGCATTGAACTCCTTAAAGAAAACATTCGCCACTACCTCAGCGACCTGCTGAACTTTGAAGTGATCGAGATTCGCCTGCTCGAACACGCTACTGGCAACCTGGTCCCGCTGTTGAGTGTCGGGATCGATCAAGAAGCCGCCGATCGCAAACTGTTTGCTCAGCCGCGCGGCAACGGCATCACCGGCTACGTCGCCGCCAGCGGCATGAGCTACATCTGCCAAGATGTCGTCAACGACCCGCTGTTTATCCCTGGCGTGGCCGATTCGAAAAGCTCGCTGACCGTGCCGCTGATCCTGCACGACCAAATCCTCGGCACGATCAACGTCGAGAGCTTCGAAGCCGACGCCTTCGGCGAAAGCGATCTGCAGTTCCTCGAGATCTTCGCCCGCGACGTCGCCTTTGCGCTCAACACGCTGGAACTGCTGGTGGCGCAGAAAGCGAACACCGCGCAGCAGAGCTGCGACGCGATCCACAGCGCCGTCGCGTTGCCGGTCGACGAGATCCTCAACGACGCGGTCAACGTGATGGAAGGCTACATCGGCCATCAAGGTGAGGTGGTCGACCGGCTGCGGCGAATCCTGCAAAACGCCCGCGACATCAAGCAGACGATCCAGCAAATCGGCCAGCGGATGACGCCGCTGGAAGCCGTTCCCGTCGGCGTGCAGACCGAACAGCACGCCCTGCTCAGCGGCAAGCGGATCTTGGTCGTCGACGAAGACAGTTCGGTTCGCGACGACGCGCACCGGTTGCTGGAACGCTATGGCTGCATCGTCGAAACCGCTCACGAAGGCAAAGAGGCGGTGATGATGGTCCGCAGCAGTGGCGGCGAAGGGAGCTACGACGTGATCATCAGCGACATCAAGCTGCCCGACTTCAGCGGCTACCAACTGATGTGCCGGCTGAGCGAGATCATGCCGCGGGTCCCAATGGTGCTCATGACCGGGTTTGGCTACGACCCCGGTCACTCGATCGTCAAGGCACGCCAGGCCGGCCTGCATCCCAAGGCGGTGCTGTTCAAACCGTTCCGACTCGATCAACTGATCGATGTCGTGGAAACGATTCTCGAAGTCAATCGCAACGCTGCGACGGTCTGACCACTAGAGGACCAGCGCGCACCACAGCGTCGACAGCAGCGGTGCCAGCACGCCGATCAGCAGGCCGCATTGGATCAGGTCGCGTGACGATACAAATCCGGTGGCGTAAGCGATCGCATTCGGAGGGGAAGAGATCGGCAAGCACAAACCGGCCGACGCGCTCAGCGCCACCGGGACCACGGTTGCTGCTTCCGCACCGACGCTCGCACCGACAACCACGCCGATCGGTACGAGGATATTGGCCGCCGCCGTGTTGCTCATCACGTTGGACAGCACCACGGTCAGGTAGGTCAGCAACAACACGACCGCCAGATTTGGCAACCCTTGCAGCGGCAGTAGCCCGACCAGCCACTGGGCCAAGCCGGTTTGCGTGACCGCCAGTCCGAGCGAGAGCCCCCCGGCGATCAGCAACAACACGTCCCAGCGGATCGTACAGATGTCGTCGCTGTTGAGCACGCCGGCCGTACAGAACACACAGATCGGCAAAAACGACACCACGGTTGCCGGGATCCCATGCAGCGACTGCGTGATCCACAGCAGTACCGTCATCACGAACACGATCATGACCAACAGTCGCCGCCACAACGGCAGCAGGCGTGCATCGCCTCCCGCAACTCGGCCGATGTCGATGTGCTTGACGGTCGGCCGGTAGCGACATAGCAAATACGCATAGCTGATCAATATCAGCGCCACGGCCGGCGGTGCCGCGGCGATCATCCAGCGGAAAAAGTCAATGCTGTCGACATCGCGCAGCGCCCCGGCGGCGATCGCATTGGGCGGACTGGCGATCACCGTTCCCATCCCGCCGACGCTTGCCGAAAAGGCGACTCCCAACAACAACGCCTTGATGAAGCGATCTCCCGGCGGCAGCGTTCGCGCCAGCGGCAACATCACGGCGATCATCATCGTCGCCGCCGCGGTGTTGGAAATGAACAGCGAGAACACGAAGGTGACCGCCATCGTGCCGGCTAAAATCGCCGCCGGCCGTGTCCCCACGCGCTGCAGGATCTGATTGGCAATCGCGCGGTTGAGCCCCGTCTTGTCGGCTGCTGCCGCCAGCACGAAGCCGCCAAAGAACAACCAGATCAGCGGGCTGCCGAGCGTCGCCGAAAACTGCATCCAGTCATCGGCATGCTCGCTATACACCCCGCCCGGCCGGCCGAGAATGGCGATCTGCAAGCCGATCACCATCAGCGCAACCGCGAACGCCGGGATCGCTTCGCTGGCCCACATCCCCGCCGCGAGCGTCAGGATAAACAGTGTGTACCGCGCGGCTTCGCTGAGCGACGAGCCACCGGTCGCCCAAAACGCGACCGCGGCCAAGCTCAAGCAGACGCTGATTTTCAGCACCGCCGCGGTGGAGGAAAACTCCAACCGCTGCATCAGGCTCCTGGCCTTGGACCTTGTATCTTCCATGATTGTCTCTCAGCACCGCCGCTGCCTCAACCCCAGCTCCGCGACAACGGTTTTCCGGCAATCGCAGGCCGCAGCCCAACCGATCGATCGCTCGGTCGAGCTGCTGACGGTTGACGGAATCACTCCTTGGCCGCTCCGTCGGCGGCTTCTTCCTGTTGCGTTTCGCCACCTTTGGCTGCCTTCAGTTCGTCGAGGAAGCGGCTGAGCCGGTACTTGGTCGAGCCGCTGGCGCTGTCCACCGCGGCCTGCTGGCTCTGAATCGCCGCGTCCAGGTCACCGACCGTCTGCTGCAGCCGAGCTAGCGTGTCGTACAGCAGCGGCTGAAGGTCCTGGCCCGCCCCGTCGACTTCTTGCTGCAACGCCTCGATGGCCAACTTGAGCACTTCATCGAGCCCGTCTTGCTGCTGAGCGGCTTGGTACAGCATCATCCCGATGCGAGCGACGCCCACCGGTTCGCCCTTGTTAGTAGCCAGTTGTTCTTGCAAAAACGCGGTCACTTCGGCGTCGATGATTCCGCCCATCAATTTCACTTGGTGCTTGACGGCAACGTAACGCGACGCGATCTCTTCGGGCAGATCCTTCTTCAGCTCCGCATCGAGCACTTCGATCGCTGCGGCAAACTTCTGCGTGTTGACCAATTGTGAGACCTGCTGGATCACGTTGGTGAAGTTCTGCTGGGCGACGTACACTCGGCCGAACTCGTCACGATCCCAAGTCCCTTTGACGACCTGCTCCAGCGGGCCGTCGAGTTCCATCGGGTGGCCGATCCACTCGATTTGACCGTCTTTGCCGACGATGAACGAGGTCGGAATTCCCTGTTGGTTCGAGGCTTCCATGTAATCTTCATGCGCCGAGCGATCCGGATCGGTCGTCAGGCTGTAAGCCGCAGTGATCTCGTGAAACGTCGTCTTCTGACCATCCGCGCCATCGGTTTCGCGTTTGAGGAACGCCTCGACCGTCTCCAGCGGCTCATCGCTGATGCTAATGATCTGCACGTTTTGTCCGCGATATTGATTTTGCAACTCGGCCAGATGCGGCATGCTGTCGACACAGGGCGGACACCAAGTCGCCCAGAATTCGACGACATACACATGATCCGGTTTGAACTCGGTCACCTGCTTGAAATACCCGTTGCCGTCCTGCAGCCAGTGTTCCACGTCGAGCTTCGGCGCCGCAGAGCCGATGCTGAGCGTCTTGGCGGCAGTCACCTCGGCGGCCTGCGTCTCTGTATCGGCTTCCAGGGCCAAGACGTTGTCCTGGGCCGCAGGCATCCAAAGCACACTGATCGCCGCAATCCCGCAGAACGCGAGCAGCAGCACAAGCCGAAGGTTGAGCAATTTCATAGTTAATCGATAGCAAGGGGCGGGAGGGCGTGGCGGTGATGCCGCCGGGGAGTCGCCAGGAGTCAGCGGGAGGCGACGGGAGTAAACGTGCGAGGCAATCGGCGATCCTTCCAAAGCGATGATGAGCGACCGTTGATGGCCCGCACCAGCGCCGATTTTGAATTATGACATCCCCCGCAGGGAAAAGGTAGTCGGATCACCGCAAGTCGCGAACCTGCCGAGCCGCCACGCAGCGTCGCGCAAGGAAATCGGACTGGATTTGCAGCCCACCGCTGCGATATACCAGCCGATCATGCCGTCCCCGACGGATACGGGACCGCGATCTTCAGCAAGGATAACTGGGCCGATGAAGGATTTTGTTCGCGTTCTGCGAATAGCGTGTCGCCAACGATTGGCTCTGGCCGGGGTCGTCAGTTCATCGTTTATCATCGCCGCCTTCTGGGGCTTGAACATCAGCGCGGTCTACCCGCTGGTCGAAGTCGTGTTCAAGGGCGAAAGCCTCTCCGGCTACGCGGCGCAAAAGATTGCGATGACCGAGCAGCAGCGGGCGGAACATCAACAGCGGATCGAGAGCTATCAGGCGCAGTTGGCCGGTGACGAGGAGATCGACCGGAAGCGGCTGCAGCGGCGGCTGAGCATCGAGCAGTTGCAGTTGGCCGCGGTCGAGCGCACGGGCTCGCTGATGCGGTCGGCCGAGCCTTACCTGCAGCGCTATACGCCGCAGTCAGCTTATCCGACGTTGTTGTTCTTGATGGGCTTCCTGCTGGTCGGCACCGTCTTCAAGCTGCTGGCGCTCACCGCCAATCTGATGCTGGTCCAGGTTGTAACCGAACGGACCGCCGTCGCGGTGCGCGCCTTGTTCTATCGTCACGCCCTGCATTTGGACCTGGAAGAGTTCAACGACACCGGATCGGCCCAACTCACCAGCCGATTGACCAACGATGTCGGTTATCTTAGCGGCGGCATCAATACGTTGCTCGGGAAGTTGATTCGCGAGCCGCTGAAGCTGGCCGTGTGCTTCGGCGGGGCGGCCTTCATCTGTTGGCGGTTGTTGCTGTTGGTGATGATCGTCTCGCCGCTGGTGGCGCTGGTGACACACAACTTGTCGCGAGCCATTCGTCGTGCTTCGCGGCGCGTGATGGCAGAGATGAGCCAGATGTACGGCATGCTCAATGACTCGTTTGCCGGCATCCGCCTGGTCAAGGTCTGCAATTCGCAGGCGGTTGAGCGGGCCAAGTTCCGCCGCGGGCTGCAGACGTACTATCACCGCTCGATGAAGATGGCGCTGTACAACACGCTGGCTCGCAGCTCGACCGAACTGCTCGGCACCGTGGTCGTGTGCCTTGGGATCATCGCCGGCGGCTATCTGGTGGTGAACCAGAAGACGCACTTGCTCGGCATCCGCATGAGCCTGCATCCGCTGGAAGTCGGCCAGATCCTGCTGTTTTTCGGCTTTCTGATCGGAGCCTCGGATCCGGCTCGCAAGCTGGCTGAGGTCTGGAGCGATTTGCAGCGCGGGATCGCAGCGGCGCAGCGCGTGTTCGAGATCATCGATCGCCCTGTCCGCGTCCGCAATCCGGTTCACGCCATCGCTCCGCCGCGGCCGCACGGCGTGATCCGGTTCGATGACGTTCATTATCGCTACGCCAGCGGGCCGCCGGTGCTGCGAGGGGTTTCGCTGGAGATCCGCCAGGGCGAAACGATTGCCGTGGTTGGTCCCAATGGCAGTGGCAAAAGCACGCTGATCAGTTTGCTGTGCCGTTTCGACGACCCGCAGCAGGGCGCCGTGCTGCTCGACAATACGTCGCTCCAGGACATGCGGATTCGCGACATTCGCCGGCGAATCGGCCTGGTGACGCAGCGGACGATCCTGTTCGACACTTCGATCGCCAGCAACATCGCTTATGGTTGTCCCGCCGCCACGCCGGACGACATCGTGCGCGCGGCCAAAATGGCTTACGCCGATGAGTTCATCCAGCACAAGACGCCCCGCGGCTACGACACCGTGCTCGGCGAAGACGGGGTGCGACTCTCCGGCGGCCAGATGCAGCGGATCGCCCTGGCGCGAGCGTTCTTGCGCAACCCCGACATCCTGATTCTCGATGAAGCGACCAGCCAAATCGACCTGGAGAGCGAACACCTGATCCATCAAGCGCTCGCCAAGTTCTTGGTCAACCGCACCGGCGTGCTGATCACCCACCGGGCAACTTCCTTGGCGATGGCCGATCGCATCGTGGTGATGGAGGAAGGTCAGGTCGCCGACAGCGGCCAGCACGCCGAACTGCTGGCGAGGAACCGGTTCTACCAAAGCCTGTGCGGCACCGAAGCACGCCAGGTCGCCTAGCGCCGCGCCAGGTCGCCTAGCGCCGCGGCGTCCGCCAGTCGGCACGCAAAGGATTGCGCTCCAGGCCTGCGGCTTGGCCTGAGCAGTGATATCATTTATCGTCTCGGCCTCACATTCCTCGGGAGACGACTTGATGCGACTGGCGATTTGCAACGAAACGTTTGGCGACATGCCACTGGAACAGGCCGTCGAGTTGGCCGCGTCGCTCGGCTACACCGGCTGGGAGGTCGCGCCGTTTATGCTCGGCCGCGACGCCACGGCGATCACCGCACCGCAGCGCCGCGAGTACCGTCGTGTCGTCGAACAAGCGGGCTTGGAAATCATCGGCCTGCACTGGCTGCTCGCCAAAACCGAAGGCTACCACCTGACCGCTCACGATGCCGCCACGCGCCGCCGGACCGCTGCTTACTTTGAGGAATTGATCCGGCTGTGCGGCGATCTGTGTGAAGGCTCCACTGACCCGGTCATGGTGCTGGGCAGCCCGCAGCAGCGCAACCGCGCCGCCGATGTGACCTCTGAAATGGCTTACACCTATGCCGCCGAAGTGCTGGGGAGCCTGACGCCGTCGCTGGAGCGGTCTGGCGTCCGCATCGCCCTAGAACCGCTCGGGCCGGCTGAGGGAAACTTTCTCAACACCGCAGCCGAGGCCCGTCACCTGCATTCGCAGCTCGGTTCCGAGTGCTTTGGACTGCACTTGGACGTCAAGGCGATGTCGACCGAACCGGATGACATTCCGACCGTGATCCGCAACAACGCGGATTGGCTGATTCATTTTCACGCCAACGACCCCAATCGCCGCGGACCCGGAATGGGCGACGTCGACTTCGTGCCGATCATCGCCACGCTGCGCGAGGTAGGATATGAGCGGTGGGTCAGTGTCGAAGTGTTTGATTATGAGCCCGGTGCGCGGCGGTTGGCGGAAGAAAGCATCCGCACCTTGCAACACGCCCTGGCTGCAACCTAAGCAGCAGACATGATATTCGGCAAAATTCTATCAGCCGGCACGCATTAGCGTCCGGTTCTCACAGATTGTGAACCGACGATTTGGCGATCGGTTACAGGTAAATTTTCGGTTAGTAGGGTTGGGGGCTGCCGCCCCGCCGTTAACAATGTTAACGCCACGGCGCGAGCCGTGCGGCCCCCGCCCTCCATGCGGCAGCCTGCGTGCATTTGGCCGACGTTGGTCGAGACCACCTCAGTGGCCGGACACCTATGTATAAGACTTGTCAACTGTCGCCTCAGCGGATCGCCGTCTCAGGTGCGACTGGATTGGTCGGACGACAGCTTTGCTCACTTCTTATGACCGCTGGCCATCAGATTGTGCGGTTGGTCAGAGAGATCGAACAGGCAACAACCGACAATCATCTGCAGCAACGCGGATCGACCACGGAACCAACTCCGTCACCCGCGAACCACCAAGCAGTGGCGCCCTGGCATGATGCGGATCAAGTCAGACGGCTCGAAGGGATCGATGCGGTCATTCACTTAGCGGGTCAGTCAATTGCTGATCGGCGCTGGTCGCCGCAGGTGAAGCAGGAGATCCGCGACAGCCGCGTCATCAAAACACGTGAACTTTGCCAAGCGTTGGCTTCACTTGAGCGGCCTCCCAAAGCATTGTTATGTGCTTCAGCGATCGGCATCTATGGTGATCGCGGCGACGAGGTATTGACGGAGTCATCACCTGCAGGCGACGGCTTTCTGCCCGAGGTGGGGCTGCAGTGGGAAGCGGCTTGTCAACCTGCCAGCGCTGTCGGTATCCGCGTGGTGAACCTGCGGTTCGGGGTGGTTTTATCGGTACACGGCGGGGCGTTGCAGAAGATGTTGCTGCCGGCCAAGCTGGGGCTTGGCGGGCGATTGGGCAGCGGTCGGCAGTGGTGGAGTTGGATCGACATCAACGATACGGTCGGCGCAATCTATCATGTTTTGGCCACTCAATCGCTTAGCGGTGCGGTGAACGTAGTGGCACCGCAGGCGGTGAGACAAGTTGATTTTGCCAGAGCTCTCGGTGCGGTACTGCACCGCCCAGCCATCGTCCCGACGCCAGCCTTTGCGCTCCGGTTAGCCCTCGGGGAAATGGCCGACCCGTTGCTGCTGGCCAGTGCACGCGTTGAACCAGCCAAGCTGCTCGCCAGCGGTTTCGACTTTGGCTATGGAAAACTTGCCGATTCTTTGCAGCACCAGATCGAATCGGCAGGCTAACATCCACCGCGCTTGGCTGGCGCTCGCTCGGCGCATGCTGAGGCCGTTGCAATCGCGACCGCGAACCCACAAAAGGCCGAAAAAACGGGGAAATTCCGTCGTTGCCGGGTTGCACGGTGCAAACGAGAGGCTTTAATCATGAACCGGAGGCGGCATTGGCGGTGTGGCCGCGTTGATCCCCGTGAGCCGCCTTCCCAGTCATCGCACTCTTTGAAAAGGTAATGTAAATGGCAAAGGTTGCCCCCAAGGCTCTGACGAAAACACAGATCATTTCCAATATTGCGGAAAATACCGAGCTCACCAAAAAAGACGTTGCGGCTGTCTTTGACAGCCTGTACTCGGAAATCCAGGGGCAGTTGAAAAAGGGTGGCTCAGGCCAGTTCACGATTCCCGGCCTGTGCAAAATCACCGTCAAAAATGTTGATGCAAAACCCAAGCGCAAGGGCCGTAACCCGGCAGACGGATCGGAAATTTGGTTGGCCCCCAAGCCGGCTAGCAAGAAGCTGACGATCCGACCGCTCAAAGCCCTCAAAGACATGGTTTGATACTCGGCGGTTAAGCACCCGGACACGTTCCTTCATTCGGCGAGGCCAAGCCCATCACAAGGAAAGTGAGGGCTGCCTAAACGAGCCGATTGCCCAGCACTGCGACGACGCCGGCAAACCCAATGGACAGAAGGTTGCACTTGATCTTAGTTCACTTCATCTGAACCCTTTTGTAGCGAGCGGGTTCCGGCATCGTTCTTGCGGACCTCGACGGCGATCCCGAATAACTCGCTGAGCTTGCCTGAGGTCAGTTGGCTCTGGCAATCGCCTTGTGAGAAAACCGTACCGCCCCTGAGCAAGATCACGTGGTCGATCTCAGGAATAATCTCTTCGATATGGTGCGTCACCAAGATGATGGTGATCCCGGATTGAGCGAGCCGGCGAACATGCCGCAGGAACGTGGCACTCGCAGCGACATCCAGACCGCTGGTCGGCTCGTCCAATACCAATGCCTGCGGTTGATGCACCAAAGCGCGGGCGATCAGCACCCGGCGGCGCTCGCCGGTCGAGAGCGTCATCAGCGTCCGCTGAGCCAAGTGCTCCGCCGCGACTTGTGCGAGCGCGGCGCGGGCTCGCTCCATCCGCACATGGTCATGCTGATCGATAAACGTGAGCAACTGCACGCCGTCAAAACCCGACAACACGGCCTGCAGCGCCGTCATCCGTCCGCTCCGCGGCATTGCGAACTCACGATCTAACTCGCCGCTGACAATCCCCAGTCGCTTTCGCAGTTCGTCAACATGCCACCGCTCCTGGCCAAAGATTTCGACCGTACCGGTGTGGCCGTCATCGACCGACGGGTAAAACTGGCGATTGAGCAACTTCAGCAGCGACGTTTTACCGGAACCGTTGGGACCGAGGATCGCGGTGTGACATCCTTCTGGGATCTGCAGGCTTAGATTGTCCAGGATCCGCACGCAACCTCCAGGGACGCTGCGGACCACGCTCACCCCATCAATGTTCAGCAGCAGCGTCATGGTTCCACGGGAGCCCAGCGCACGGCGTCGGCAACCACATAGCCATCGGAACCCGCGTTGCTCACGGTGACCACTGCGGGCCCCGCATTAAAGTCGAATTCGCCGAGCGGTTCAAACAGACCATCAACCGGCTGATTGCGCTGATTGATGTGCACCGTCGCTTGACCGCCTTGGTGTTCGACCGTGACCGCGACCGAGCGACTGCGATTGTCATGCGGCGGGTAAGCCAAGCTGACCTGATATTTGCCCGCCGATGGCAACGATGCCCTGAAGGTCAGCGACTGACCTTTCGTGGCTGGATTGCCATCGTGCAAGTAGCCGCGGTGAATCCAATTGGACATCGAAGTACTCTGCGACCACTCACCGTTGTGCTCCGCTTGACTATCATCGACGACGATCCCAGACAGCGTGGACAACGGTACTCCTTGGGCTGCCGGGCCATCATATTCCAATACCTGCCCCGCTTCGATCAGTCGCTTGCGAAGCACTTCATAGGGCACATCTTGCACGCTGCTCTGCCGATCGATCGCCAACACGCCGACCGCGGCAGCCGACTGGCCGAGGATCATGAACACCGGCTCCATCCGAATCGAGCCAAATGCAATATGTGAACTCGATACGGCTACAGGTACAAGCAGATTGGAGGCTTGCTCCGCTTGCGGCAGTACCGATCCCAAGGCAATCTCATAGGGGCCAGCCAGGGAAACGCCGATGTCGCCTTCGTTTTGCACAAAACCTTCCGGGGTGACGTAACGCTGCACATTATGAGAATCGATCGTGTACGAGCCCATTCCGATCGACTCGGGCGTCGGACGCCGCTTGAGCAATTCGTTTTCTGTCATCACGTATTTGCCGATCATCCGGCGGGCTTCGCGGACGTAGATTTGATGGGGCCAGTTATCGTTGTCGACAAACTCATCGGCCGCTAAGCCCCACTTGGAAACCGCCGCCCGAACCTCCGCTGGAACGCGGTCGTCGTTGGCCATGAAGTACAACAAGCCCTGTTGATAGCGGCGATGCTCATCGATGATTTCCTGCCGCCGCTGGTAACTGGCGCTGGGATAATCGTAGTTGAATCCGATATTGTCGGAGCTGAACGGGCCGTGGTTGTTGGTATCCGTCTTGCGGTTGGGAATCGGATCGAATTTATTGAACTGCTCGCGCCACCCAGCGTTAAACACACGACCGAGTAATTCATATTCGGCGGGGTCATAACCCTCGGGCTTGGGAAACGGGATACGGTTTTCCGGATGATCGGTCATGCACAAGCGGAAGCAGTAAGCTTGGACGCGATGATCCCCCACGCCGTATTCTCCTGGCGGATCGGGACTGATCCGGGGCAGGAGTCCGCTGGAGGGATCACCGGTAACCCTATAAGGGCTGATACCCTGGGGTAGCACGCCGAAGTGATGGCGGTGGTGCAGCACGCCGGTCTGGACGCCGTTCCACTTTTCGCCATAAGTTGCTGTCGACTCGCGCCCGATGTGATAATCCACGCCTGCGGCTGCCATCAGGTCGCCTTCATAGGTCGCATCCATGAACACTTTGCCAGCGAAAGTCTCGCCACTGGTCATCGTGATGCTGGCGATGGCTGGTCCCTGCTTGACCACACCCCGTTCGCGGTCGAGCCAGCGGTCACGGAGCACCGGGATCTGATGCTCCGCGATCATCTGCTCGAAGACCGCTTCGGCCGCGTGCGGCTCAAAAATCCACTGCGTCCGCTGAGCGCCATCGATGGCGGGGGTCCCTTGCCCTTTGTTCCCATAAGACGACTGGGTTTGCCATTTCCAGGCGTCGTCTTGTCGATAGTGTTGCCAGATGCGGTGATAGAATTCACGAGCTAATCCACCGATCACCGCCTTATTACCGGTGTCGGTAAAGCCCAGGCCACCGCTGGTCAATCCTCCCAAGTGCTGATCAGGACAGACGATCACAACCGACTTGCCGGCCTGGCTCACTTCGACTGCCGCGATGACCGCTGCCGATGTCCCGCCATAGATCACCACATCGTAGTGTGCCGGCTCCGCGGCGGTTGTTGTCGCAGGACCGGCGAGTAGGGCGATCAAGCCGAGCAGAATGGCGCTCTGGCGAAGGGGGCGGTGGATCGAGAGTTTCAACATGAGGAACGATGGGGCTGAGGGAGGGAAGATGAGTTGGGTGGGTTATCGTACCGAGTGCAAATCGCGATCAGGCCCAGCAAGGACCACTTACCGCTTTCGCCACACCCGGACATCGTTGGGGCCGTAGAATAACACCAACAGCGCGCCCGGCGCACCGTAGCGGGCGAAAACGGCTTCGTGAAACGTCCATTCGCCGGGCCAAGGGTAACCGAACACGAGTGCAAAATCATCCAGGTCGGCGCCGATCTGCTGGTAGCCACAGGGAACTTGATGTCCCAGCGACGGAAAATCGGGACGATGCGAAAGCGCTTCGGCTCCCGGTGGCAGGAAGTTGCCGCAGACCAATTCGACCGGGGATGCGAACTGCTCAATCGTCGTTTGCGCTTCCGCGAGCAACCGCTGCTCCGCTTCGATGCCGGCCACATCCAGCCCCAGTCGCGAAGCCAGCGCCGCCACGACGGCAAAGCCGCAGCCCCACTCGAGCATCCGATTGCCGGTCATCAGCCGCTGCTCGACGATCCACCGCAACACGCGGAACACCAGTTCATAGTCGCTGGCTACAAACTGTTCGATCTGCGGCTGATCCCAGCGATCCTGAAAGCACTGAATCCGCTGGCGTGAGCATTCAATCAGCGCTTCGATCTCCGGCGGAATGAGGGCCAGATCAAGATCCGGTGGCAGCGGAACCGCCAGCAGCGTCTGCTGACGAGTGGGTTTGCCCGAGGGTGGTTTCGCGAGCGGATCGCGGCCGGCGAACATGCCGATTTGGCGATGCTTTTCCGCAGCGAGTTGCCGGTGAGAAGGTCTCTTGTGACTCAAAGCGCCTGGCTCAGGCTCGAACGAGAAAGGTTGAATGATTGGGGCTCGGCAGCGTCTGGCCCAGCGGCAACGGCCGCTCAGCGCCGGCTGCCCAGAAGCACGCAGTTCGCAGCCGGCACCACCCTGGTGACGCGACAGTCTACTCGCCCCCTCGGCCAGCGGCTAGCTGGTTTCGGCCGCCGGCGCGCTCTGCGCGGCATGCCAGTTGCTCCAAGCGCCTCGCCAGAGGCCAAGCCGCGTGGGCCGCTGGCAAACTTAAGGGGCAAACACTTTTTTTCACAGAATCGCTGCCATCCGTTTGACCACCGCACAACGGGCGTGTACTGTCTCATAACATTCCCTTTAACCCTTCACATTTTCCCAATCATTATGCTTCGGTTTCGACTGCTGGCGGCGATTTTAACGATTCCAACGGCCGCCTGCGTAACGCCCTCTCAAGCCTTTGAACCGACTTCACCGCGGTTGTCCCCGGGGATCATCGCCACACCGCAGGAGCGCGCTCAGTTGCGTTCCATCCCGATTGAACAACGCCCCAATCGGCCACTGCATTTCTATGGCAACTCGGTGCGGCGGATGCACCAACTCAATGCACAACAGGGCCAACGGGTGATGCCCAGCCGCGGTGCCGGTTTCTATCAGTAGCCGCTGGCGCCAACCTGGCGCTGAAGGTCATAGGTGCTTCCGTAGCTTAAGTGCCCGTACGGTCCTGAAGCGGGAATCGTAACGGATCGGGATAGAGCGCCCCGTCCCTCGCGATGGACGTGGTCTCCTGACACGCCCTTCGTTCCTCAGGGACCTGCCACCCTGTCTTTCAGGACCTGCCACCCTGTCTTTGGGGACGTGCTACCGAGAAGCTTACGCTAACGGCAGGCCGGAAGGTTTGCGGCTGCGGATGCAGCCGGCGGGCTGAGGGTTGGTGAGCGGATCAGGGCCGAACAAGGCATCGGCATATTCGTCGATTTGTTCGGGCGTCTCGAAATACCGCTCATAACACCAATCGTTCTCAAACTCGCAACTGGCGGTCGTGTAATCGCGGCAGATCCGCGGCCGCGTTTCATAGATACCGCAGCGATAGTCGTCGCGGAGGTGCTTGCAGGTCGTGTGCACGAGCAAGTACCAGATATCGTCATCGACAAACACGCTCGCGCGGTCGTGCAGCAGGTACCAGCGAATGAAGTCGAAATCGCGTCGCTCGGTCGGCTCATCGATCGGTAAGGCGAAATAGTGGCAGCATTTCGCGGTGCAGTGATCGCAGAGATTCTCACTCTCGGGATAGTCCGCGCGTCGTTTGCGAAGGGTTGGAGATTGCAACATCAGGCAAGTGGTGTCAGGCGTGGGAAGCAGTGCCGTCGATGTCCCCTCTTGGCGTCGCCCGGCAATCGACCACACTAGTCGCACGCTCGGCGGTCGGCAACACCGCTGACTCAAATCAGCACTCGCGAGGAAACTCATCTGTGGAAGTCGTGATCACCGCACTGGGGCCCGACAATGTCGGCTTGGCCGACCCGATCATCCATTACGTGACCGGCGCCGGGGCACGGATCGCCGAGATCCAGATGTATGACCACGATGAGGAGCAATTGTTCGCCATGCTGTGCCGTGTTGAGCTCGATGCCGCAGCGCTGCCGCACCTCCGCGAAGCGATGCGGCAGATCGGCGAGCACAAACGGTTGGCGATCCGTGTTTGGTCCAGCGAACCGGACATTTCACGACGTCCGCGGCTGGCGATTTGCGCGACCTACGTCGAACACACGCCGCGGGCAGTGCTCGACGCGGTCAACGACGGGCTGATCAACGCGGAAGTTGCGGTGATGATCAGCAATCGTCAGAAATGCGAAGCGCTGGCGGCAGAGTATGATATGCCGTTTGTGATGATCGGCGACTCCAACGGCGTGGCCGACGATGCGGCGATGGTCGCGGCGCTCGACCAATACAAAGTCGATTATGTGATCCTGGCGCGGTACATGCGAGTTTTGCCGCCGAGCACGTGCTGGCAGTTCGCTGGCGGTCGGATCATCAACCTGCATCACGGGTTGCTGCCCGGCTTTCCCGGATTTCGGCCTTATCATGAAGCGCACGCGTCACGCATGTTGACCTTCGGGGCGACCTGTCATTTCATCATCCCTGAGCTCGATGCCGGCAATCAGATCATCAATCAGCGGACATTTGCTGTTGCGCCGGGAACGCCACTGGCGGAGATCATCCGCCGCGGCGAAACGGAAAATGAGCCGGCGTGTCTGGTCGAAGGCGTTCGCCGCGTGGTCGATCGTGAAGTCTACCTGCACTTCCACCGTGTGCGCCCGCGGGTCGCTGCCGAAGGTTGATCACACACCGCCGGTTTTAAACGAATCTTCGTTCCACGTCGGATCGTCCTTCTTGTATTGATCCAGTCGTCGATAGAGCGTGCGGGCGCCGATCCCAAGCACCTTGGCCGCTTCCTCGCGATTGCCGCCGGTCAGCCGCAACGTCTCTTCGATCGCCCACTTTTCGATCTCCGCCAGCGGCTGACCGATCAGCGCCGATTCAGCGATGGCGGTGGACATAGCAAGCTCCGCTCCCGGCTCGCCCGACTGTAACGGGGGATCAGCCAATTCCGGCGGCAGGTCATCTTCGCCCAGCACTCCGTCGTTATCGAGCACGACCATCGTCTCGACAAAGTTCCGCAGTTGCCGGATGTTGCCAGGCCAGTCATAGGCGAAGAAGCGTTTGGTCACCGCCGGCGTGAAGTGCGCCGCGGGTTTATCATGCCGCCGCAAGAACATTTTGCGGAAGTGATCCATCAAGGGGATCACGTCTTCGCGTCGCGCTCGCAGCGGTGGCAGCGTGACGGTGACGACTTTCAGACGGAAGTAGAGGTCGTTGCGAAACGTGCCGTCGGCGACCATCTGCTCCAGCGGCCGGTTGGTCGCGGAAATCATCCGCACATTGACTTTGATCGGCTTGTTGTCGCCGACCCGCGTGATCTTGTGCTCTTCCAGCACGCGCAGCAGTTTGATTTGCGTGCTCATCGGCATATCGCCGACTTCGTCCAAGAACAACGTGCCGCCGTTGGCGTATTCAAACGCGCCGACCCGGTCGCTGACGGCATCGGTGAACGAACCTTTGACGTGACCGAACAGCTCGCTTTCGACCAGATGTTCGCTGACCGCGCGGGTATTGAGCGCGACGATCCGCTTGGCGCGGCGGGGGCTGTTTTGATGAATCGCCTGGGCGATCATCTCTTTGCCAGTGCCGCTTTCGCCCGTGATCAGCACCGTCGCATCGGTGGCCGCGATCCGCCGCAAGCGGTCGAGCACATTCTGCATCGCCGCGCTGGTGTAGATGATCCCCTCGAAGCCGAACCGCTCGTCCAGCCGCTGACGCAGTTCGGTGTTGGTCCGCCGCAAGCTGACCGCCTCGGCGGCCTTTTCCACGATCGCTCGCAGCCGCGCCGGCGTGATCGGTTTTTCCAGGAAGTTGAATGCCCCCTTTTGCATCGCTTCGACCGCCAGCGGCACGCTCGCGTGCCCGGTCACCAACACGACTTCGCAATCAGGCAGCCGCTGCCGAGCCAGCGCCAAGATCTGCATCCCGTCGACTTCGTTCATCACCATGTCAGTGACGATGATGTCGTACGTCTCCCGCTCGATCATCTTGGCCGCGTCGGGCCCGCGGGTCGCGACCTCGCACTGGTAGCCGATCTTTTCCAGACTCTCGGTCATCGCCCGCGCATGCGCCGCCTCGTTATCGACGATCAACAACCGCAGGTCAGCGGGCCGGACCAAGCTCAGCGGAGGGCTGGGCGCGTCATCGGATGCTGTTTGGTCGGTCGTGGGGAAACTAGTACTCATCGGCCAACAGTGCCCCTTCTAACACCCGGTTGATGGTCGCAATCAGTTCTGCTGGAGAGTCGTGTTTGTAGCCTGCCGTGATGGCGATCTTGCGTTTCAGATCCTTCACCTGCACGCGCCCCGCAGCCCATTCATCACTGCCAGCGACGATCGCGACGTCAAAACCTTTCTCCGCCGCATACTTTAATTGTGCCCCGAGCTTTTTGGGCTCACTATAAACCTCGACTCCTAATCCGGCACGCCGCAACTGGTAGGCCATCTGCAGGTAGTCTTGGCGATGATGGGGATCAAACAACACGATCATGACCGGAGCAGGCGTGGCCACGTGTGGCAACAGCTCCAGTTGCTGCATCGCAGTCAGCAGCCGGTCCAGCCCCAGCGATGCACCGATCCCCGGCAGGTGTTGTTTGGTGAACAGCCCGGCCAAGTTGTCATACCGGCCGCCGCTGCAAACGCTGCCGATCGACGGCAAATCGTCGAGGAACGTCTCGACGATCACGCCGGTGTAGTAGTCCAATCCGCGGGCGATTGAGACATCCAACTGCAGCCGCTCGGCCGGAACCCCGCCCGCGATTGCTCCAGCGATGATCTCGCGCAGCCGTCCGACTCCCGCCGACGCGGTCGCATTGCCACCGGTGAGTTGCGCCAATGCGGTGAGCACTTCGTCGGTCGCACCGGTGCACTGGGCCAACGCCAGCACCGCGTCCGCTTGCTCGGCCGTGACACCGGCGGCTTGAACCATCTCTTCTGCGGTTTTCTCGCGGCCGATCTTGGGCAGCTTATCGAGCGAACGGAGGATCGCGACGCTCCGGCCTTCCAGACCCAGGTGCTCGAGCAGTCCACTTAAGACCTGACGGTTGTTGATCCGGATTGTAAAGCGCTCTAGCCCGATCGCGGACATCAGCGCGTCGATCACGATCACCATCTCGATATCGGCCAGCACCGACTCGGTGCCGATCGTGTCGAAATCGCACTGCACGAACTCGCGGTAGCGGCCGGCCTGCGTATTCTCCCCACGCCAGACCGGCGCGATCTGATAGCGTTTAAACGGCGTCTGCAGATGAGCGATGTGCTGGGCCGCAAACCGTGCCAGCGGCACGGTCAAGTCAAATCGCATCCCGACGTCGCGGCCGCCGTTGTCGGTAAAACGGTACAACTGCCGGTCGGTCTCGTCGCTGCCCTTGCCCGACAACACCTCCAGATACTCCAGCGCCGGCGTATCGATCGGTGCAAACCCAAAGGATCGAAACGTCTCCCGCGCCGTCTGCATCAGCCGCTCACGCGGGATCATGACCTCAGGCAAGTAATCACGAAAGCCTTTGAGCGTCCGCGGCGTAATCAACGATCGGTTCAACGTCAAATCATCCCAGTGGAGTCGAAGCTGTCAAAAACGAGGGCTGACCCTTGGCAGGACTCAGCAGAAACCCGGCAAAACGTTATCACAGCCGCCGGAAATGCGGGAGGGTGAAGGCGATCAGAACAAGGAATCTATTTTTAAACTGTTCCTTACAACTGCTCAATCAATTGCCGCAGCATCACGGCCTGACCCTGAATCGTGCGTTCACCCAACACCCAGGCGCGGCCGGCGGCGCCGAGTCGCGCGCGCAGATCGGGGTTCAGCAGCATTTGTTGCAGCGCATCGGCCAACCGCGCAGGCTGCTCCGGCGGCACCAACACGCCGCCTCCGGACGCTTCGATGATCTCCGGAAACGCGCCCACCGCTGGCTGCACGACCGGCACGCCCGCGGCCAGCGCTTCGAGCACGAATAACCCTTTGGGCTCCTGATGCTGCGTCGGCACGCTCAACACATCGATGCCGCGCAGCATCGCCAGCTTGCCCGCCAAATCGGGACTGCCCAGATGCCGGACCCGCTGCTCCAGTCCCGCTTCGCGAAGCTTCTGCAACTGCTGATCAAAGTACGCTTGATTCTGCCCGCCCAACCAACCGGCGATGTCCAGGTGAACCGCTTCGCAGCCGCTGCGCGACGCCAGGTCGATAAACGCATCGACTAAATGATGCAGCCCCTTCTCCGGCGAAACGCGGGCGAAATAGCCAATGGTCAGCGGCCGATTCCCCCGCGGTTGCGGCGCGAGCGACTCAAACGGCGATGTGTCAATCGCCAACGGGCTCACGCGCACCCGTTCCGGCTCAAGCCCCAACATCTCGACCATGCGCTCGGCATAGAACTGGCTATTGACCAGAATCGCATCGCACTCGCGGCTCCGCTGGCTGATGAGCTCGATCGCTTGCTGGCGGATGCCCGGCGGCAAGTGATCCAAAAAGGCATCATCGCCTTGTAAGATCGCCACCACTTTCGTATCGGGCAGCGCTCGCCGGATCGCCGGCAACGGGCCCGCAATCAGCAGGTTGGTCAGCACGATTGCGTCCGGGTTGATGTCGCGGCGAAGCCACGTGACCAGCCGCTCGACCTCATCTTTTTGATTGCCGTCTTCACCGCGCAGCATCGACAAGGTCAGCTCGCCGAGCATCGCCGCATCGGTCGCGCTGGCGCGCCGCGTCGCCCAGCTCAGAAACCCGGGCCGATCGAGCCAGCGCTTGAATGCCGCCGGAACATAACGAAACAGCGGCAATTGCTGCGTCAGATAGATGTTCACGCCACCAAAGAAGACCTGTTGACTGGCGACGCTCGGCTCGTCGGTACGGATCGGCGTGTACAGCGGTTGCAGCAGGCAGTCGACACCGATTTGGTTCAGTGCGCGTGCCAGCGCGTTGTCGTGCATGCAACTGCCGCAGTACATGCCGGCGGCCCCGGCAGTCAAAAACAGAATCTTCATCGCCACAGTCTACCCTGCGACCCACTCCAGCAGCGGCGGTCCCAGCACGATCAGCCCGACAATCACGGCGGCCAACGCATTGACCAATACCCCGGCGGCAGCCATGTGCAAAACGATGGCGATCGCCGGATCACGCTGCGGATGCAGCGCGCGTACCAGTTGCTCGATCGCCGAATTGAACAGCTCGCTGGCGATGACCAGTGCGATGCACAGCACCAGCACCGCCCACCGCCAGGCTTCGATCTGCAATCCGGCACCGACCGCAACCACCGTCACGGCAAACACGACGTGTACCCGCAGGCTTTCCTGGGTGCGGACGCCATCGACCAACCCAGCGGCGGCCTCACGGAACTTATCGCTCCAGCGCGCGGTTAGGGCGCGCCGGGCACGCGGCCCCTCGGGCTGAATCACTCCAGTCCCTCCAGCCCAGCCGCCGGGATCAACTGACCGCCGAGCCGGCCGAGTCTTCCGCGTGGCAAGAACCGTGGCTCCAACAAGAACGCGACGCCCACGTTGTCGCGGCCGCGGTCGATGTCCAGTCCGATCCGCACCAAGAACGACTCGCCAATCCGGGTGAGGCCGACGTTTTGCCCAATGTTCCCGGCGCTGCCGAAGTCATACGTGTTCATCGCCGTGAAGATCCACTTTTCGTTCAGCCGGTAGTCGTAACTGCTGCGGAGCACTTGGCTGGTGATCGGTCCTTCGAGCGACAGCACGCCGAGGTAGACTTCGCCGAGGCCCGGACGGCTGGTGCGAATCCCGGCACTGATCGATCGCAGCCCCTCATCAAAGAAGTCGACGTAGCCATCGCTCATCAGCGTCACGCGATCGCCAACGTGGTAGCGGAAATCGTACGTCGTCGGTCCGATGGTTTCGCCAAAGTTATCGCGGTCGGCGTCGGGGAACAGGATCGTGTCAAAGTTCAAACGCATCAAATCGACGATCCGCTCGCGCCCCGGCAGCCCGCGTTTGGTCTGCCACCGCTGGTGCAGACCGAGCCGCGCCTGCATCAAGTCGTCAGCGATCACTTCCGACGGATTGGTCACCATCCGCTGCATGCCCTGTCGCAGCGCGTAACTCCGCGGGTCGAAGCGATCGGGCAACATCCCGCCAAAGTTCGTGTAGATGAAGCGGCGACGAAACTCCTCTTGGGCGTTGTCGTCGAGCTGGTCGTAGAGCGGAAGCTGCTCGTAACTGGTGTCGCTGTCGGCATAAAAGAATTCGCCGGTCAGCTCGACCTTGTGAGCTAGGCCGCGGACGTTCAGCAAGCTGCTTTGCACGTTGGGATCGATCTTCCACATCGGCAAGCTCGCGCGCAAGCCGGCTTGGCCGATCAGCCGCGTCAAACTTTCGCCCGTGACATCCTCGCCATAGTACGACGCTTCACCCGAGACAAACGGAATGATTTTGAACGGACCGGCCTCCAGCGGCATCGCCAGTTCCTGGCGCGTCGCGCTGATCACACCGCTGGCATCGACTTCCCCCGGCAACGGCGTCTGTGTCACCGCCGCAAGCGCAGGGTCCAGCGGCGCATCGGCTACGTTCAAGTCGGCGTAGCCGACATGGTTGTTCATTGACCAAGTCAAGCGATCGCCCAGCAGCGAGCTGCCGAGCATGTAGTGTTCCAGCTTGGGCAGCCGCTGCGTGTCAGAGAAGAACGGGTTGAGCCGCGCTTCGGCCGACAGATCGAGCATGTGGTTGTAGTAATACTTGCGCAGCCGCAGCTCCGTATCGTGATCCTTATCCTGATCCCATTCCTCTTGGAAATATTGGTCGAGGAAGTTGCGGTCGCTCAAGTAACCGATTTCTCCGATCAGTTCGTAATCGCCGGCCAATTGTTGGCGATGGCGTCCCAGCACGCGGCCGCGGTAATCGCTTTCGGGGACCAGATCACGGCGGCCGCGCCCCAGCACATCGAGCCCGCTGTCACGAATGCCCCACGCATCGATGAATCCGCGCGCGGGTCCGACGAGGCCGAAGAACTCGTTGCGTTCATAGTTAATCGTTGTCCCCAAAGCCGGCCCGCGCTCGCTGAGGTAGTCGGTCGAGAGCGTCCACTGCACGCCATCGGGCGGCCGATCGGTGCCGAGCAGTTGGAACACGTCCCAATCGACGAGCACCTGGGTGCCGAGGATGCTGTCGCGCCGCAAACGCACGCTGTTGACGTAGAAACTCGACACCGTCACGTCGCTGCTGAATGCGGGCCAGTACAGCAGCGGCACACCGCCGAAGTAGACAAAATTGTTCGTGCTGCTGATCACTCGGTCGTGGATCTCGACGGGCCTTCCACTCGCGTCGATCCCCGCACGCGTCTGATCAGAAAACCGCAACTGTTCACTCTGCAGCCAATACCGAGGGACACCCATGCGGCTGCTGGTGACGGCGGCATCAAACGCGATGAACTCCCCCTTGGAGACCTGTTGCAGGACGTCGGCCTTCAGACGCACCACGCCTTCAAAATCCGGCACCGAGGCGATCGCTTCGGCGTCGAGCACCATCCCGTACTGGCGTTTGACGTTGTAATACATCGAATCGGCGTAAATCACTCGGTCGCCTGCCCGGAAAACGATGTTTCCCTCGAGGTAGAACTCGCCTTCAGCATCGTCGAGCGAGTGGGTGCCGCTAAACAACCCCCTCACCAACGGCAGCCAGCCGACGACCTGGTCAGCCGATAGCGAGATGGTCCCGAGGTTGAGCAGTTCGCCCGAAGCCAGCTCTGCGTGCACATCGCGAATCAGGACGGTCACGCCGCCGCGGGCCACGACTACCGTTTCGCCGGTGTCGAGGCGATCCTGTGAATCGATGACCGCCTGGGAAGCTGCGGAGCGCGAATTGATCTCGACCGCCTGGTCACCAAAGATCAACTGAAACGGCTTGGCATCGCCGCCCGATTCGGCCGGCATCAGCGGCACGTCCGGCGCCACGATATTATCCGGCGGCTGCAGCGCGCGGACTGGCGGAACCATCGCTTCAGGCATCGGGACCGACTCGATCAATCCATCGCCTGGAGCAACCAGTTCATATTGGGCTTGCACGACCGCCGACGGCCGTGCGGCTGGGGCCACGAGTGCGGCGAGCAGTTCGGGATCCTGCTGCGGCGCTCCACGGTACAGCGGCGCATCGATCGTCGGCTCCTTGGCCAGTGACCACTGGGCCTGCCACACCGACGATTGTCGACCGGTCGGTGTTTGCAGCCGCCCTGAGGCGGCGACGCGCACATTCCAAGTCGGTTGTTCCGCCGCGTCGCGCTGAGCATTGACCAGCAGGAGTACTTGATCAGCCGTCACCAGCCCCTGCGGGGTCCGCAGCCGACAGCGGCCTTCGAGCAAATAGGCGTCGGCGCCCTCGTGAACCCAGCGAAAGACACTGTCGCCGCGAGCATCGACCCGGCTGCCTTCGGTGGCGAGTGCGTGGGCGCTGGCCGTTGTCCGTGCATCAGGGCCGTCGCTCCTGCCGAGCTGGGCACGCACCGCTACCGGGAATAGAAAAATTCCGATCAGCACGCCGCTCCAAAGCCGCGCAGCGGCGACCGCTGCTGCAGGCCATCTGCAGGGCTGGCAACGCTCCGGTTGACGGTAGTATCGCAAAAAACTTCGCAAATTACGGCGGATTTAACAGTGTGGCCCCAAGGCGGTGCCCGGCGCTGGGACTTCGACGCAAAGCGCGAGTCTACGCAAGCAATTCCGCCGCTCACAAGGTGAATCCGCCGCAACAAAGCGACTCCGCAGAGTCGCCTTTACACCGCCGTTACAGCAAGCTGGGCAAGCTGCGAAGCCTCGCGGTCATCGCCATCGCCCTGCTGAGAGTGTGCATGCCGTATGGCTTTGGGCCAATCTTAGGCCCGCAGGGCCGGCATCTCCTCTGCCGGGGCCGTCAGGCCCCGGACGCGAGCGCATGCCTGGCATTCCTCACTCCAGCTTCCAGCTTCCAGCTTCTAGCTTCTAGCTTCTAGCTTCTCCTCATCCCACCATCTCGGATCGAGCCGCTCTGTCCGGCTTCGGCGTCACTTCTAACCTGGCCGGCTCAACCCGCTTTTTCTTCGGCAACGGCAGGCTGCCATCATCGTTGTAGTACTCGTTATAGCGGCCGTCTGCGTTGCTGCCGTAGCTGTAACCGTAGCCGTACTGATACGCCTCGCCGCGATTGTAATAGCCATCGGCATCAGCGGTTTTGCCATACCCGCGAGCGGCACGACTGCCGACGCCGTTGACCACCACGCCGATCACATTGGCCTCCAGGGTCTCGAGCATCCTGGCAGCGCGAGCGGCCAGCGGCTTGACGTTCTTGCGCACCCGCACGACCAGCATCACCGCATCGACCCGCGGGGCGATGGTGCTGGGGTCGGTTACAGCCAGCATCGGCGGCGAATCGACGATGATCACATCAAACAGGCCACGCAGCGCCGTTAACACGACATCGAACCGCGACGACGACAACAATTCGGACGGATTGTCGGGACAGGTCCCCGCGCCAATCACGGTCAGGTTGTCGATTTCCGTTTCCCGCGTCACTTCGCCAATCAATTCTCGGACTTGTTCCGTCGACGGCGATTTGGGCAACTCTTCCAACAGCCAGGCGAGCCCGCACTCGTGGTTCATCCCGAACTGCTTTTGTACACGTGGACGCCTCAGGTCGGTATCCAGCAGCAACACGCTCTTACCCGACTGCGCCATCGTGATCGCCAAGTTGGCAGCAATCGTTGATTTACCGTCTCCCGGCGTCGGGCTGGTGACCTGAATCACCTTGTGGCCTCCGCCACGATTACTGAAGTAAATCGCGGTCCGCAGCGCCTTGAACGATTCCGACGACGAGCTCTTGGGACGGAAATAGGAAACCAAAAACGGGTCCAGAGCCGACTCGATCTGCTTGGCAATCGCCGCCTGACTCTTGACCACCGGCACATGCCCGATCACCGGCATGCGGAGGTGTTCCGCGATCTGCTCGGCGCTACGGTACGATTTGTCCGACAATTCACGCAGGTAGGCCAGCGAGCCGGCGATCATGATACCGAGGATGCCACCGAGCAGCAGCGACTTGGCGATCTTGGGCGCGGTTTGATAACCCGGTGCGGCCGATTCGAGCGCAAACACGCGCAGGCTGCCAGCGTCGGACATGATGTTGAGTTCATCCAGCCGTGCGACGATCCGATCATACAGCGCCTGCTGCCGCGAAATCTCGCGTTCAAACCGAGCGACTTGCATTTCCGCGGCGCTTTCCGACTTGGCGGCTTCGGTCTCAAACTCATACGAGTCGGTGATCACCTCCAACTCCTGTTCGACCGACGCCAGTTGTTGGCGAATCGCCAAAATCTTCAATTCCACATTCCGCCGCATCAGCGCTTCAGGATCTTCTAAGCCCTCGCGATTGCGCAGTTCAGCGTCGCGAATCTCCTGCATCTTTTGCGTGTATTCGTTTTCCGACGCCGTCAAACGCTCGATGTTCGACAGCACCAACTCCTGTTCGGCCTGCAACTGCTTGACCGCCGGATGGCCGGCACCAAACTGCTGCATCATCTCGCTGATCCGCAGTTCCAAGGGCAGCAAGCGGGTCTGCCGCATCTGTTCCGACGCGGGAATGCGCGTCTCCTGCTCCAGTTGCTTGATCTGGTTGGTGGTCTGACGCTCCAAGGCGACATCGAGTGAACTGCCCGCCTTGCCGTCCGTTGCCCCTCCGCTGAGCGCCATCAAGATCGACTCCAGCGGCTCACCGGCCTGCATCGCACTGTTGGCGGCGCGCAACGAACTGTTCAGCCGTGTCTTGCGAACCAGCAACTCCTGCTTGGCGGCTAAAAATTTATCCGCATTGTCGCGGTGGACACTTGCCGCGCGACCATCACGAATCACCAGCGCCGATGCCTGCTTGAACTGATCGAAGTCATCTTCAATCGTCTCCAAGCGCTTGAGTACATCGTCGCGAGCCGACTGAATCAGCTCCAACGTCTCCTTGCCGACGTTGCGATATTGGCTCTGCAGGTGATCGGCGTAGGCGTCGATGATCGACTGCACGACCCGCTGCGAGGTCAGCGGATCGCCGGCTTCATAAGAAATCTGAAACACACTCGTCTGTTGCCCCGGATTGGCCGGGCCGATTTTGAGCGCCAGGGCATTGGTCAACCGGCTGGCAATGGCTTCAGGGCTGCGACCTTGAAACACTGGCGTCTCATCCAAGTCGCCCAGTTCCACCGCCCGCCGCAAAATCCCCTCGCTCCGCATCACCAACGCTTCGTCGGCGAGCGAGCGGGTGCTGCGTCCCGCTTCCAACCCCTGAACCGGCAGATTATTCGATACCGGTTCGACGATCTGCACCTTGGCCGATGACAGGTACAACTCCGGCGACTGAATGTAGTGGTAATAACCACCTCCTAATCCGACCGCCAGTCCCAGCACCAACAAGAACCGATAGCGCCACATCAACTTCATCAGGTCGATCTGCGAGGCCGGTGGCTGCACCACGCCGGGAATCCCTGTAGGCTGGCCGAGCGCGGATGGCCATCGCGGTGGCTCTTGAGTGTTGTTCGTCAGCATAAGAATCGGTCAGACAACAGAAGAGTAAGATCCGGACGATCAGGTCACGAAGCGCCCGTGATGGTCTCGCGGTGACGGCGTCGAATTATCCCACGGGGATACCGGATGAACAAGGATTGACGGCGATTGATTGCACGGAGAGTCGCCTTGGGGATGCGTTTGGTAAGTTGTGCGGGTTATTCACAGCAGGCAACTTAGCTCGCAGGGTTGGAGGTCGTGCAGTTTTAGATTCACCCTCCCTCTGGGAGGGTCGCGAAGCGAGCCCCAGCGAGTTTCCGCGGGGAGGGCAGCTTGCGAATAAGCATCCGTTCTGCATGACGCCCCTCCCCGAAGTCTCGTTCCTCGCCTTCGACCCTCCCGGAAGGAGGGTGAAGTTGGTAAAGGCTGGTCGAATGTCAACTTAGAAACTGCAGGACCTCGCGATCAGAGCGTCAATGTGAATAAGTCGCTTCCACTCCGCTATCTGACATGTCGTTGGCGCTGCCGCTCCAAGTCGCATCGACCGGTTCTGCGATCACATGCCGCTGTCCCGACAACATCTCCAGCCAGCGGTCGATCTGCACGCGGCGAGAAAACTCTCGGTGATAAACATCGAAACAGCGCTGCCGCAGCCTCTCTTGGCTCTGACCGTCAGCGATCATCAGTCGCAGTTCGTCGGCTACCTCTGCGACCGTTTGGTCATTGAGCACCCAGCCCACTCCGAACTCCTCGATCCACTGGGCGATCGCCGAATCGGCCGAACCGGCGAACAACACCGGCCGGCCGGCCGCCAGCGCACCGAAAAACTTGCTCGGCACCACCGTCCCTGTCCAATTCTCGCGCAGCGTCACCAAATGAATGTCCGCCGCGGCCAATCGCGCCGCTAACTGGTCTTCGTCGGCAAATCCAGCGAAACGGATGTTTTTTTCCTCAGCCGTCACCGCCGCGCGAACTGCGTCAAGCCGCAGACCGCGACCGGCGAAACAGAACCCGACATCCTCGTCGCGCAGTTGGCGCGCCAAGGCAAGCACGGTGTCAAAGCAGTGGGCGCGGCCGAAATTGCCGCTGTACAGCAGGCCGAGCCTCGCCTGACCGAATAATTGCTCGCGCACCAGTGGATCGGGCTCGGCCGGCTCGCTCGGTTCGACCAGCGACCACGGCACCAGCGTCGCATAGCGTCCCGAGCGCCACTCCGGCTCGGTCGCGGGCTTGGCCACCCGAGCGCCCTCACTGTCGCCACCGGCCTCGATCAACAGTCGCCGCATGCAGATCCCCAAATCGGCGATCACATCACAGCGGCGATAAGCGATTCGCAGCGCAAACTCGATAGCCCGGACCAGCAGCGAATCAGCTTTGACCATCGATTCGGCCACCGCAGCGTGCGGGTACAGATCATGGCACCAGTGGACGATCTTGGCACGCGGCCGCAGCAGCCGCCAACTGATCGCGATCAGCACGCTGAGCACCGGATCCGTGCCGACGATCATGATCTCGCCCCGCCGCCGCGGCATGATCGCCGCTCGCCACGTCCACACCAATAGCATGCACAGCGCGTTACCGAATCGGCCCCACGTCTTTTGCTGAGGCCAGTTCGGCCGCCACACCCGGTGGATCTGGCCGCCTGCCCAGAACTGACGCTGCTGCAGCCGCACCTTGGAGCCATGACAACTGCGAATCGACGGCAGTGCCGTGACCTCATAGCCAGCCTCGGTCAGCTCCTCGGCCAAATCCGAGAACAAGCGTGCGCTGACAACGTCATCAGGATGGAAGAAGTGATACAGCAGGTAGACCGGTCCAGGCGACTCAAACGGCAGATGCTGATTCAATGTCTCGTCCCAGGGCGGCGGCGATCGCGGCATTGAATCCGCACAAGTTCACTACACGGCTTAAACGCATCGCAAGTTGAGCTGTTGCCAGCAAAGACAGCGATCGTTGCCAGTAAAACATGAAGAGACGAGAAAACAACCGCCCAAATGGAGGTTTTTTTACCAGAAGCTAGAGGCTAGACACTAGAAGCTAGAGGGGGCCGCCCCCTTCCGCCTTCCGCCTTCCGCCTTCCGCCTTCCGCCTTCCGCCTTCCGCCTTCTAGCTTCTAGCTTCTAGCTTCTAGCTTCTAGCTTCTAGCTTCTAGCTTCTAGCTTCTAGCTTCTAGCTTCTAGCTTCTAGCTTCTAGCTTCTAGCTTCTAGCCCCCTGCCACCACCTGCAACTCACCCGCTTTCCAATCGCTGGCGGGCTGAGGCGCCGCGGCAATCGCCGCTTCCTCACCGTGCATCAACCGCTCGATCTGCGCATCCAAATCCTCGCTCCGCTCGATCAGCAACTGCAGCGTCTGACCGATGTCGAGACTTCGCCCATCGCCGATCGCCTCCAGCCGGCCGACCAGCCGGCCGTCCATGAACAGCGGCAGCCGCAAGCACGCTTGATCCGCCTTGTCCGGCATCTGCACCCGGCGCCACGAGCCGTGATATCCTTCCTGCATCCAGGCGATGCCGACGTCGAGTTTGATCTGTGCCAGCCCATGCTCCGTCGCGAACTCCACCAGCGACATCCAGATCGAATCCCAGCAGCGATCGCCCTGCAACTGGAATGAGCGGTGCCGACACAGCGGCTCGCCTGGTCGACCACGACTGAATAGCGAACCGACGAAGTGCGACAGTTGGGAAACCAACATCCGCAGCTCCGCACTGCCGAACGAACCGGTGAACACCAGCAAGCCCAACACCAGCACCATCCCGCTGACCGCAATCAACTGCTGGTTCAGATGGACACTCAGAATCGCAGCCGTCGTGCTGATCCCGCACAGCACCGCTACCACCAACAACATCATGCGGTGCGAAAACCGGTCGAGCAAACGATGGTGCAAATGCCCGCGGTCAGTGGCGAAAATGCCGCGGCCGGTCAACACGCGGCGGAGAATCGCCACCGCCGAATCGAACAGCGGCAGCGTCAACACCATCATTGGAGCAAACGAAACCAAGGCCGACCCCTTCACCGCGCCCCAAATCGAGATCACGCCGATCAACAGCCCGATCACCATGCTGCCCGCATCGCCGAGATAAATCGTCGCCGGCGGACGATTGTAAAACAGAAAGCCGATCAGCGACCCGGTCAGCGCTGCGGCGACGAGCGCTCCCAACGGGTTGCCCGTCTGCACGCACAACACCGCTAACCCGCCGCTGATGATCGCTCCCACGGTCGACGCCATCGCATCGGCACCATCAAGCAGGTTGAGCGCATTGATCGCCGCTAACAACCACAACACCGTCACGGGGTAAGCAAAGATCCCCAGACTGATTTCATAGCCAAAGAGGTTGAAGCTCTGGACCACCGTCCCGCCGCCAACGATCGATACGACAACCAAAATTTGCAGCAATAGCTTTTGCCGCCCCCGCAGCGCAATCGCGTCGTCCAGCAGCCCGACCACCATCAACACACTAGCGGCCCCAAACAGGATCAGCCACTGACTTTTCAGCACGGGATTGTCGATCGGTCCGCGATGCGGATTCCTCAGCTCCGAATAATCCTGCGGCACCTGATCGAGCGTTGCCGCCGAGCCACTGACGCCAGCCAACAGGTCCGTCCCCAGCCACTGATCGCCATTGATCAGCACTGCAAACGTCACCAGAACCGAGAGAAACACGGCCAGCCCGCCACCGAGCGAGACCGCTTGTTCATGCAACTTGCGTTCTTTATCAGGCCGGTCAACGATTCCCCAGCGTCGAAAGGTGGCCCGCACAATCGGCACCAGAACGGCCGACAGCAGACAGCTACCAATGATCGAGAACAGGACTAGCTGTGCCATATTTTTAACGCCTCAGCCCGTACGCAGGTCAGTGGACTGAAAGAGGATGCAAGGCTTGGGGAGGGTCCGAAATCGACGTCACCGCCATTCCGCAGACAAGTCAACCTAAATTGCGCTGACTACAATGTTACTCTATTCGGAAAAGTTTGCCGCAAAAAAGCTGCCTAAATTACCAGGCATCCGGCAAAGGCGGCCAAATTGCCATCAAAGCCGGTTAAGGCCATTCAGATACAACCGTTCATTAGTGGGGAGTCGGTTGGTGGTTGGTGGTTGGTGGTTGATAGTTGGTGGTTGATAGTTGGTGGTTGGTGGTTGGTGCAGCGTCGCCGCCCGCTCCGCAGCCTCTCAGGCCCTTGGGCCGACAGATTCCTCTGCCGGTGGCGTAAGCCACCGGAGCCAAGCTCCCCACTCCCTCCCCGGCCCCTGGGCCGACACAGCGTCGCCGACCGCTCCGCCGGTCGGAGTCTGCCTCCGGCGCGATCGACCACCTTTGTCTAAAACACAAATCATTGAGTCCCCTCAATTCAGGAAGGCGGCCCCATCGACTCCATGCCGACCACCGCGGCATCAATCTAGTCATCCGCTTTTAAAAGGAAAGAATTAGTCCCCGTCCCCCCGGGGTTAGAAGCTAGAAGCTAGAAGCTAGAAGCTAGAAGCTAGAAGCTAGAAGCTAGAAGCTAGAAGCTAGAAGCTAGAAGCTAGAAGCTAGAGGGGGCGGCAAACAGTTCCGCCGCTTGCCTTCCGCCTTCCGCCTTCCGCCTTCCGCCTTCCACCTTCCGCCTTCCGCCTTCCGCCTTCCGCCTTCCGCCTTCCGCCTTCTGACTTCTGACTTCTGACTTCTAGCTTCTAGCTTCTGTCAACGACTTCCAACCACCTCTCAACCTGCACCTGCCTGGAAAACTGGCTGTGGTAAACGTCAAAACACCGCTGTTGCAATTGATCGAGCAACCCGTGATCGCTCGCGATCCGCCGCAGCGAGTCGGTGACCTCATCGACCGAGTGTTCATCGAGCACCCAGCCGACGCCGAAATCCTCGATCCAGCGGGCGATCGCCGAATCCGCTGAGCCGGCGAACAAGACAGGCCGGCCCGCAGCTAACGCACCAAAAAATTTGCTCGGCACCACCGCCCCGGTCCAACTCTCCCGCAGCGTCACCAGATGGATATCAGCCGCCGTTAACCGCGCCGTCAGACACCGCTCGTCTGCAAAGCCGGCAAAGCGGATGTTGCGGTCAGCAAGTGTTACCGCCGCTTGCACCGCGTCGAGTTTGGGACCGCGGCCAGCGAAACAAAAGCTCGTCTGATCAAAACGCAGCCGCCGGGCGAGCTTTAAAACTGTTTCAAAACCATGCGCGCGGCCAAAATTTCCGCTGTACAGCAGCCCCAACTGACACTCGCCAAACAATGCGTGCCGCACATCCGGGTCCGGCGGCAGCACTTCCGCGGGCTCGACCAGTGACCAGGGAACGAGCGTCGCATACCGACCGGCGCGCCAGCCCGACTCGGGAGCCGCAGCCTTCACAACACTGACTTCGCTGGCGGCTAGCGTCGGCTGCAGCACGGCACCGGTCGCTCGAGCATCGACTGCCAGCGCCGCTGCATCGGCCACCAGCGCCTGCTCGTCGTTGGCCCAGCAGCGGGCCAGCCAATCATCCTCTTCAGCCACCGCCGCTGGCCCCGCCACCGCAGCGGGCGCGTACTGATCGGTGCACAGCGGCGCGACCTCGTCGCCCGCAGCCTGCTGCAGCAACCGCCGCATGCAGATCCCCAGGTCGACGATCGTGTCACAGCGGCGGTAAGCAACCCGCAGCAGCCCGCTGAGCAGCCGCACCGCCAGCGCGCTGCGACCGACCATCCCTTCAGCAACCGCCGCGTGCGGATAGAGGTCGTGGCACCAGTGGATGATTTTGCAACGGGGACGAAACAGCCGCCAGGTGATCGCGACCAGCACGGCCAGCACCGGGTCAGTGCCGATAATCACCACCTCGTTGCGACGTCGCGGCGTGACCAGCGCCCGCCAACTCCAGCTCAGCAGCATGCAGAGCGTGTTGCCCAGACGGCCGCGCGTCGTGTGCTGCGGCCAGTTCGGTCGTGAAAGGCGGCGAATTTCGCCGCCGGCCCAAGCTTCACGCTGGGGCAGCGTGACATGCGGATCGTGGCAACTGCGGTTGGACGGCATCGCCGTCACCGCAAATCCCGCCGCCGTCAGCTCCTCTGCCAAATCCGAATAAAGTCGTCCGCTGACGACATCATCGGGATAGAAGAAATGGTAGAGCAAATACACCGAGCCGGCCGAGCGCATGGGCATCTTCACCAGTGAAAGCAGATGTCCCCTAGCAGCATCGGACGAGCTACGGGCACAGCCTGCGGTGGAGGTAAGCAACGGCCGACCATGAAGCAGCCCACATGCCAAGCTCGCCCGAGCCGCAAAATCAGCTCAACGCTCCGCGCTCAAATCATTGCAGCGTCACACTTTACAGCCTTAACCGAAAGCTCCCTTCAACCGCGGCAACGACTCCCTCTGACGCCACCCCCTCAGCAAGACGACCGCCAGAGCCCAACCTGAGCCTTAGCAGGGAAGAGGGGAGTAGGGAGTAGGGAGCAGGTTGCAGGTTGCAGGTTGCAGGTTGCAGGCAGCAGCACGGAATACGCTATTCCGCAAAACCTATCAGCCGGCAGGCGTTAGCCTCCGGTTCTCACGAGCAATCAAACAAGTAGCAACCACCGATCTGGTCAAAGTACTTCGCCAGAATTGCATAGCAGGTTGCAGGTTGCGGGTTGCAGGAGGACGGAGGACGGAAGACGGAGGACGGAGGACGGAGGACGGATTTTTCATAGATCAGCGGCGATCGGTCGAGAGCAAATTCAACCATCAGCCTCACTCTCCCCTCGCCCCGGCTCGGCGGGGAGAGGGGCCGGGGGTGAGGGGCTCAAGCTTGATAGATTTTGTCGCCGCTTCTCCACTGCCTGTTCAATCTCCCGCCGCACACCCGCCGCATCCTGAGTCACCCGAAACCCATTGATCCGCAGGATCTCAAAACCCAAACGATGCAAGTATGCATCGCGCTCCGCATCGTGCTGCCTGCCAGCGTCACTCCAATGCCCTTTGCCATCGACTTCAAGATCCAGCTTCAGCTCCAAGCAAACAAAGTCGAGCGTATAAGGGCCGACGGGATGTTCGCGGCGAAACTTCACTCCGCCGATCTGGCGATCACGCACCAGTTGCCAAACGTCGCGTGCGAACTCA